>CEQE01035096.1_pt1 | contig 71926 bp, 71 predicted proteins | sample 356201 | NCBI WGS metagenome assembly CEQE01 (sample SAMEA2619970, study PRJEB7988) | marine metagenome | biome: marine biome (ENVO:00000447); feature: mesopelagic zone (ENVO:00000213) & marine oxygen minimum zone (ENVO:01000065); material: "saline water (ENVO:00002010), including plankton...
AAAACATACATCAGCAGGGGTGAAATTTTTCAACGCTTCATGATAGCAGTAATTATTGTAATAGTCGACAAAAAGACCGATTTGGTCAAGTAGCTCATCGGGGCTGTAATAGCTTTCAAGCAACAGGATATTTTTCATCGAGCGATGATATCGTTCGATTTTGCCCCGGGGCATCGGGTGATGGGTGTGGGCAAAGCCCTGCTGATTCAAGTATTCTTTTAACGCCTTAAAAACATGGCAAGCACCATTATCCGAGAGTAACCGGGGGCGATGTAGCACCTTGGAATCCCGGACGCCGGTCAATCCAGTGGCCGCTTCGATCGTTGCTTTGACGGCTTCAGTGGACATGCTGGCGCAAAACCGCCAGGCAATTATATAGCGGGGATAATCATCAAGAATAGTGCTCAGACCACCCCCGGTGAATGATTTTGAACCAGGTAAAGTCCGTCTGCCACAGCTCATTAGGGGTTCTGGTCGGATTGGGGACCTTGTCCCGTGCTGAAAAACTGTGTATACGGAGCTGGTTACAAGATCGTGGGCTTTCAGTATTCAATAAACGGTGGTTGTCCGTAATGTACCAGGTCAGATCACGAGGTGATTTTTCCGGGTGTTCAAGGGCGGGTTCTGCGTTTGATTTCTTTAACCACAGATTCTGGACTTTTATGGGTTTTAGGTGTCATCGGTGTCTCCTTTCTCGATTTCGATTATAACCTAAAACCATCTCTAATTTATATCTTAAATCTGTCCACTTTCCTTTTAAACGCTACGATGTTTTGCAAAATGCGGGGTTGGGCAGGGTGGTCAGGCCAAAGCGATGAGGCGGTAGACCAGCATGCTGGCCACCCACGCCACATCTTCCGGAGAGAGCATCTCTCCGATGGTGTCGTTAAAAATAATGTTTGCTTCAGGTGGGAATTCATCATCTCCTCCCCAAAGAATTAACTGCATGGCCACCTTGGGAAAGATTTGAAATTCATATCCGGCGTCGCCGGTATCAATCCATTGGCCCTGAATCGTTTCCGCCGGTTTTGCCAATTTGAAAATATCTTGTCCAAAAACCTTTTTTAAAGGATCGATTGCACGTTTGACAAATGTGCTGAAATAAAATGAAGCCCCGGGGATTTCGCGATAGGAAATCCAATTGCCGGTGGAGCCGGCATAGGTTGGTGATGCCATATAGTGCAGGATAAGAATCTGTTCCTGTATCGAAACCTCCTTCGTCTTTTCAGAATCATCCAAAAACTCAAATTCCGGGAAATTGACGAGATATGTCCGATTGAGAAAAGATACCCGAAACCGATTTTGATCCGCTTTTGCAAATCCGCTGCGACTTAATATGTCCGCAAATGAATCTTCTCTGAGTCTCTCAACGGCGATTCTTCTGGATTCGATGTAATCATCGATGCGTGCCATACCGGTAGATTTTTTCCTTTCTGTTTTACCCAAAACCAAAAAAGCCCCACCGGGGATGCAGTGGGACTTTTTCAACATGAAGAATTGATGATTAGATATCCAGCCACGAATCAGAGTAGAGCGTATTTCCAAGGATGACATTGACCGTTTTCGCATAATCCTGCATCTCTTTTGAGAGGCTGTCCATATCCGGCGCATTCCCGTCCATTACGCTGTAGATCAAGTCGACAATATCCTGACGGTTCCCCCTTGCGATATCCGCCAGTTTTTCATCGAGCGGATCGGCAATCACAGAGCACATGCCATGTCTCTGAAGCATAACCATGAAAGTTTGATTGAGAATCGGTCGAAGATGTTCCGGTGGTCCATTGGAAATATTTGACAACCCGCAGGTGCTCTTTGCACCCGGTGCAATGTCCTCGACCATGCCTTGAAATGCCATCAGGCTCATCAGTTGTGGCTGCTGAATGTTAACAGGGGTTACAATACCATCCACCCAGATATTCTCATTGGGGACACCGGCCTCATTTGCAAAATAAAGAAGCTCCACACAAAGGGAAGCCCGCTCGTTTTCATCACGCGGCAGACCATCCGGTCCCCACATGAGGGCGATAAAATGGGCATTATGTTCTGCTGCCAGCGGAACCATCCGTTCGTACCGTTCCGGACGGACCATGATGGAGTTGATCAGGGGGGGCAGCTTGCATATCTTTAGCGCGGCTTCAATGGCATCGATGTTGGATGTATCCAGTACCAGCGGCACATCATCTACAACTTCCTGAACCGTCTCAACAACCCACGGCATGAGTTCATGCCCATCCTTTTTGGCCGGACCCAGGTTGATATCAATGAAATCCATCCCTTTTTCCTTCTGAAAAAGAGCTTCCTCCTGAATCGGTTTGGGATCGCGCGCCCTAAACGCCCTTCCGATCTTTATGGATATCACATTTAAGCTTTCACCAATTAATAACATACGACCTCCTTTGAAATGGCAATTGATCAGTTTGACCGACCATTAATTACGTTTCTGGTTTCGGATCAACCCCGTATCTATTTTGCCTTAAGGAATCCGGGAATATGCGCTGCCTCTCTCGGCCCAACGGTGACGGTCCAACCCGGCAACTCCTCTTCAACATCACCGGCAATTGCGGCCGCGTATCCGGGTATAATCACTTCGGTATGTTTCACCTTATCCATTATGCCGGACTTTTTTACAAACAACCCCACGTCATCGCCGGCGAACTTTCCTGCCGCCCACGCCGTCATGACGGAGAGTCCTTCGGCATCTTTAATCAAAAGCCAGGTTGAGACCTTGCTTCCTTCAATTTCTCCCGATACAATGAAGTAGGTTAATGCAAAATTAGTGGTCACAATCACCGGTGAATTTTCATCTGGATTTCCGACTTCATATATCCCTTCGGTTACCGTCATGGGGCGCTGGGGATCGGTGTAAATATTCAACCGTTCCAAAAGAAGCGGGAAAAGCGTTTCGCCGGTGAGATCTGAAAGGATTGTGATACCGCCATATTTTGCAACAAACATTGCTGCAATCAAAGCCTCCATATCCAGGTTGGAGGTCATTTCACACGGGAAGGTAATCGTTGGAAAACCGAGAGTCCGGTTCCCGCCTTTCAGGGCAGCCCGCCGTATGACCACCTGGTCTTCAAGCGACTGTTTGATATCCCTCGACCCCGCATCGAGCATCAAATCCTTTAGTCCATTTGCGGTGAGCTGCTCGATTAACGGAATCAGGCCCTCCACCGAATCTGCCTTCACAACCAGCGGCAAACCGTGTTCCTTTGCCAATGCCCCGAATTCATCCACATTCGTCTCTGTCGCCGCATAGATGAGGGGCTTTTTGAACCCGCTCCCCTCAATCCCGGCCTTCATCACCGCCGGATCATCCGACATCAATACCAGGTTAAACTCTGAGGTTTCTGCGATCTGCTTCGCTTTTTCGAAAAAAGCATCCTTATCGCCGGTTACATCTTTTAACGCAACGAGTTCCGGCCGAAGGTTAAACCCGACCCTTTCATACTGGAACGCATTCCAAATCTTCAGTTTGGTCTCGAGGTCTGATCCTGCAATATCAGAGCAGATCATACCACCGAGAGCCGTTTGGTTAAAAAAAGTTTTTTCATGCCGGTACAATACCGTCTCTCCACCGATTTTAAAGGAGCGAACCCCTTTGCCGATGGCGATGGGGCGGATGGGAGGTGCCGAAGCTTCTGCAAGTTTCTCCCTTGCTTCATCGGACACGTAAGGACAACTGTCCAGTTCAGCCTTTCCAGATGCCAGATTCATGGCAAATGCGAGACAGGTCGGAACGCCACATTCCTTGCAGTTGGTTTTTGGCAGGAGTTTAAATATCTGTATACCGGTTAAAGCCATTTTGATCTCCTTAGGTCAGAATAATGGTTGCGACCTTCAAACCGCAGGTTCCGGCCGGATTCTGTCATCTTTTATCCGCAACCCATATTGCTCGATACCCCTATTACTCCCCGATGATCGAATCCATCGAGAGTGCGGGGTGTCCTTTTTCCTGAAGAAATGGGAGTATTTCCTCTTCGGTGATGCCGACTGTTTCATCGGCGATCATATCATAAAAATCAGGGACACCGAGTTCTTTGCCCTCCTTTATGAGCCGTTCTTTGATTTCCTCTTTTAAAATCAAGGGCATCCACACCATCCGCAGAAGGCCGCCATCTCCTTTGATGAACTTTTTCTGGGTAATATTGAACTTTGAGTGGCCCACAAAACCGGGGGAAGATGCGCCGCCGCCCATGACGCCGGCCAGGGTGGTAAATTTCATTCCACAGGGGGTTTCGCCCGCATACTCCCGGCTGACGGTCATCACGCCATTGCAGGTTGGGAGCGTCGCTGCAATGCACTCGCAGCACCCACAGGTCGTCATCGGATCATTGATCATGGAATAAAAATTATAGTGATCGATCGCCCCCCGGGAAGCCTGGCTGACAAATTCATTTACGCCTTTCCACTGGCCCAGTTCAGGGTCCAGACATTCCCCCTTTTCAATCGGCTGATTGGGACCCGTGGGGTTGATTTCAAAAGACGCTTTACAGTCCATCCAGTTATAAGCGCCACAGAGCCCGGTTCTTTCCGGACTAACCGTACAGACATGGGTTGGGGCGAACGACTGACAAAGCGTACATGAGTAATAGGTTTCCACATCCTCATCCGCCATTGTTTCAACCCGTTCATCCCTCTGTTTGTATTCAGCCTTCGCGCGCTTGGTCAGGCCATCCACATCCTTTTTGTTGGTATAGAGGGTGACCTGTACCTTATCGAGAATGGCCCCGAAATCCTGATGGAATTTGGCGTGTAAAACCACACCGATATCCTTGAGGGTAAAGCCTTTTTCCACTGCCGGCTTCCCCAGACGTATCCAGGTGATGTCCCGTTGTCCGATGTGCATGATCCCTTGGATATAGTTGATGAGATGATGAATCTGGCGTTCCAGAATCGGTTCGAAATCAGGCTGCATTTCACGCCCGGCAACTTGAACATAAATACCCAGGGGTATATTTTCACCTTCTTTTATATCGCCGATATCCTTCCCGATGAGCTCCACCTTTGCATCATCGATTTCTTTCATATCCGCCATCTCCACAAGCTCGGTGGCCTGGCTCTTGCCACCACCCATTTGAGAAAACAGGTCGGCGCCCCGCACGCGCTCCCCTTCATATGCTGGGCCGAATGCGCAGGGAATGTCAATCGATGCAACCGTTGTTTTGAGCCCCCTGACCTCAACCGATTTTTGAACCATCTCGTCATGGGAAACATTTGCGACAACATGTTCGTAAGTACAAATTCCCGTCGGGAGGATCTCAGGAATATCGGTATCAGCCAGCGTTGGAAAACCCCAGTTGACGCAGCCCGCAGCGGCTGCCGCCCATTCGGCGTTGACATCCCCCAACGCGTTGACAAAGGCAAAAATACGGTCTTTGTTGTAAATAAGCATTTTTTTATAGTCCCCTGGTTCTACCCCACCGAAAGCCATGGCCGCACGGTTTGCAAAACCCAGCGCAAATATGGCGGATGAGATATCCGGACCAAAGGGGACGATCCGGGTGCTCCAGCCGATCTGGACCTCGGCTTCGAGGAGCTGTTCGGTCACTGTGGTGCCGTTCTGATTGGCTGCACAGAAGATATAAAGGCTCCGTCTCTGGTATTCTTCGACAATCATCTTGGCGGTTTCCGGATCGGGTGCTGATCCAACAACGGCAGCAAAGCCCGGGGCCGTCCCATCGACAAATTCCACACCTCTTTTTCGAAAGACCGTGTCGTCAGCTGCTCCCAGCCAGATCCTGCCGGCTTCCTCATCGATATCTTCCGAATGAAGATAGAAATCAGGATCATTGAGATAACGGAGTGCCTCCTGGATTTCAAAAGCAAAAAGGGCTGCCATTCCGGCATCCAAAAGCGGACCCAGGTATGGAAGGTGATTCTGCCCCTTCACATGGGGCGGTAAAAGTCCCCTCGCAAATTCCAGGGGTTTTTTCATGTCCTCCAAGGTTTCGACCTTCATTCCCAAAAGCGAATAAATTACCGGCAGATAGTAGGCGGTGTTGGGAAATCCGATGCTTGTATCTGCGTTGTAAGTCTGGAGGGCTTTCTGATATTCTCCTTCAACCTTTGAGACAATATTGTAGCCGCCCTGAATAGCGGCAAATGCGACCAGTCTAGACATGTGTTCCTCCTTCGCTGAGGATTATTTTATTTAAGATTTTAGCATAAGATCGATAGCTTTCCATAATCTTAGGTGAATCACGCAGTTTCAAGTTTCTGACGATCGGCCATATCCATTAAAACACGTTCCCGGGCCATGTCGATCCCCAGTTCCCTTCGTTTCTTGTCAATGTGGGCGATCATTTTTTGGGCATGCTTGATGGGATCTGCCTCAAGATCCCACATGCCGCCGTATATTTTTTCCAGGTCTTTAAAAAGATAGTCGCATATGAACTCCGAATATGGTGTAGACCCCTGAAGCAACAAAATATTGCCCGATACTGATGACCCTTTCACTCATCCATCTTACTATTGGCCTCTGTCATTGAAGATTCCTCTTTTTCGCGTTCGATTTCAATCTACAGTTCTTCGATGTATTCGGTCCAGCCTTTCCAGCATCTTGTCTGTCTTGAATTTTTGTTCGATGGCGGGAGTGATCGCTACTGATGTTTTAAAAACGGTTTTTCTGGTTGCAGATAACGTATCTCGTTCCTTTGCCCTCAGTTCCCTTAGCGCATTTTCATCGGCCTCTCTTTTTTCCCTTGCTTCTGCTTCCGCATTCATCTTTGCCGCTTCTTCTGCCTTTGCTTTTGCTTCAGCTTCGGCACGTGACTCCTCCTCGGCCCTGGCCTTTGCCTCCGCTTCCGCTTTTTCCTTTGCTTCTGCCTCAGCTTTGGCCTTGGCTTCGGCAGCGACTTTCAGTTTTTGCTCAGCCTCGACCTTTGCCTCTTCCTTAGGCTCAGGTTCATCAGATGTCTTTTTCTTAACCTTCTTTGCCGGTATTTGTTCTTTTGTTTTCATTTCAGCCGGCTTTGACTCGATCTTTTTTGAAGGTGCCGGCTTTTTGGTTTTTTCTTCTTCAATGGTCAGGTCCGGTTTTGGCGAGATGGCTGCAAAATCGACATCTGCCATTGCCAGTCCCTTTTTTATCGGTATAATATCATTGGCCGTCCCACCGCCGGTTATCAGGTCGATGAAAGATCTGACCATTCGTACCGCTTCAGGGTGTCTCATGATGAGAATATCCGAGCCTGCTAAAAGATAACTCACCGCCCCAATCGATTCCATCAAGATGCCACGTCTTTCGGGATCTCCAAGGGTCGGTGCTTCTTCAGCCGACGCTTTTGCCTCCTTACACTTCCAGACCTCATTACCGAGGTTATTTACGATCGGAAGCTGTAGCTTGTCATCCCCTTGAGTTAAAGCGGCCATTCTGAGACGTTCCATAACCGAATAGGTGTATTCCAGCCCATAACCCAGACCACCGGTGGTCGGATCGATTAAAATGCGATCCATGGGCACACCCAGGTTTTCAAGAAGAATATTGACCTGTTTAGCAAGATTTACATCTATGGGGGAGGATGAAACAACGGTATGACCGTATCCCACAGCGCTGGCGCCGATACCTTTATGGTTTTTATCCTCCGCAGGTCCGATGGTCAGGTTTTCTTCCTGACATTCTTCCGAAATCTTTTTTAACACTTCTTCGTCTTTTTGCGGATTTGCCGAGCCCCAGACGATCAGCGGCACATCGACCGCCTCGCTGACCCTTTTTACAGTGGCAGCTGCATCATCAGGGCTTGCATCATTCGTATTGGGGTCGGTGCTCTTGAGTTGAAGAACCACCATCTCAGCACCAAAGTCTTCAACACATCTTTTTGCCCATGCGGCCGGATCAGAAATCACGCCCTTAAAATGGTGCAGGGCAGATTCAGGCCAATCCTCGGGTTGCATATCCCAAACTTCCATTGCGATTTTTGGTTTGTGGGGCATATCGCCCTCAAACCGGTAGAACGGGTAACATGTCTCACCACCAACGGTTACCGCATTCTCCCCGTTTCCAATGGAAATCTCTTTTATACTCCCGGTATATTTTTCTTTATAAATTTCGAAGCCCAACTTTACCTCCTTGTCTAAAATAATGCTTGAAGTTGTTGCAGATCAACCCCTTTTGATTGTAGAATATTACTGACCTGCCTTCGCCCCGTCCCGGTAGAAACGTTTCCATGGATTTAACGGGTGAACATTGAGTCCATAATTTTGGAAATTCTTTACCGATCCCTCCATTGATCGGTAAAGGAGCACCTTTATATTGGGCGACCCAATTTGTCAACAGATGAAATCATTCTTTTAACGATTTTCTGGCCGCCAAACGCGCATTGAGCTTGGGAAACTGATTCATATCGGTGTGGGGCAAAAACAGAGCAGCAACATAATTGTCCATGTAAGATCCGGTTTCAGACAGCTCAAAATTGGTCATCTTATTGGTTACCTCCACTACGTCCTGCCGGATATGGTTTGTCAGTGAACTCATCTTCGCTCCCATCAAGGATCCATTGCCGATAAATTTGACCTTATCCGGATCTGTTTCTGGCAGAAGACCGATGGTCATCGCTTTTTCAAGATCCACATAGCTTCCAAACCCACCGGCCAGAAAAATATGATCGAGATCTAAAACCGTGAGCCCCACCTCCTCCAAAAGCGTCATACAACCGCTGTACATTGCCCCTTTTGCACGGATCAGGTTATCGATATCCGGTTCGGTTAGAACGACATCTCTGTCGATCTGGGTCTCATCCTTCCATGCAAGCACATATTCGTATATCCCACCATCTTCACGAATCCGGGGGGTGTCCAGATCGCGGTCATATTTTCCGCTGTTATTAATGATATCCATCTCAAACAGCGTCGCCACAATTATAATCAGACCGGAGCCGCAGATGCCTTTGGGTCCGACATTTCCAACAGTGATAATCATGGGTTCCAATGTATTAGGATCTACGGAAAAATCTTCAATCGCCCCTTTGCTTGCCCGCATGCCATGTTTGATACCGCCCCCCTCGAAAGCAGGACCGGCTGAACACGCTGCACAGGCCAGCCAATCCTTATTGCCGATCACGATTTCAGCGTTGGTGCCGATATCCATATATAACGTCAGTTTATCTGTCCGGTACATTCCGGACCCCATGACACCGGCCACAATATCGCCTCCCACATAACTCGAAACTTCCGGATAAACCAGCGCGGTGACGTGATCACTCAACGACATACCCAAACCGGCTGCTTTTATGGGAGGGTAAAGCGTTGAAGCCGGTACATAGGGCGAGCGACGAATGTACTTTGGGTTTATCTTGAGCATCAGTTGCGTCATTGTTGTATTTCCAGCCAGTGTAATGGTTGAAATTTCTTCAGGATCAACACCGGCACGATCTATAACCTTCTTGATGATGCTGTTAATCGTGTGGATCACCACTTGATGGAGTTTGTCAAGGCCTCCCGGTTTTTCCGCATACAGAATCCTGGAGATCACATCTTCCCCATAGCTTATCTGGCCGTTGAATGCGCCATACTGGGACAGTGCCTCACCGGTTTTAAGATCGATCAATTGGCCATAGATCGTCGTGGTGCCGATGTCCATTGCAATGGCGTAGTTTCGATCAGTGGTATCTCCTGGTTGTACGTTGATGATCCGGGTCCGCCCTCCCTCTTCGCGAACGGGACGAGCCAGTGTTGCCGTAACCCTGAAGCCGTCCTTTCTCAGCACATCAGGAATTTTACGAATCACGGAAAGATCGACCTCAAGACGGTGTTCATTGTGATTCAGCTTTAAAAGGCTGATAAGCCTTGTGGTATCCGCAAGATTATCCTGTAGTGACGGCGGGGGAAGCTCCAGGTATTTTTTTTCCACCGGTGGAATGAAAAGTCCTCTTTCTTTTAATTCCTCTAGATTCATTTCCTGGATTCGAGCGGTATGTCGCGGGGTGCTTTGAATATTGAGGATGTTTGAATCAATGGCTGACTCTATCGGAATGCGAATTACCAGATCACTTCTAACGGTCGCCAAACAGGCCTGCCGGTAACCGCTTTCAAGATCCGCTTTGCTCAAGTTTTCTGAAATACCACCCTCAACCTCACCCGCTTCAATGACCACACGGCACTTTCCGCAAACCCCGCCGCCACCGCAGGATGCATTGACATGAACCCCGGCTTCCATGGCGGCACGGATCAGATTTTCTCCGTTCCGGACGATTATTTTTTTGTTGTGGGGTAGAAACGATACTTGGTATTCATTCATCTTTGGTTTTCCCGCATTTGTTACCGGTTGCAGCAAACAACAGACATTGAGCGTGTAGGCTCAGTTAGTTTTACGCCGGCTCATCAAATTTGCAACTCAGCCGAAGAATATCACCATCAATGGAAGTCTGAGTTTTGTAAGGCAGTATTTTGAAAAGCTTTACCATTGGTTTGTTTCGAGATGATGTGTAGGCATGCATCCCTGAAATTCCGTTCTCCCTTGCTGCTTCGGCAAGTTTTTTAATTAAAATCTTGCCGATTCCCCTTCCCTGAAAATCCCTGCTCACGGAAAAAGCAATCTCCGCATTGTTTTCTTCTGTGTCAAAAAGATATTCTCCAACGGCAACCACCCTTCCAAAACCGAACTCCCCGATAATCGCCACAAGGGTCAGATTCTTAATATAGTCAATCTGGGACAACTCTTCCACCTCGTCACGGACGAAGCTCGATTTGTCATGGAAAAACCTTGAAATTACATCTTTTTTGTCAAGATTGTAAAAATGTTCCTGAATCCTTCTTTGATCGACCGGTTTCACGGGCCGGATCGTGACCACTTCGCCGTCAATTTCCCTCGTCTCTTCTATCTTAAAAGGATAGACCCCATGACTGAAGTGGGAGCGTCTGCGTTTGGCATTAAGGAGATTCATATTTTTTGCCGTCTGAAAAAGCTCATCTCGAAAATCAGGATGCGCAATACTGATCATGGCTAGGGCTCTCTCATGGATACTCTTTCCAAACAGATTGACCGCCCCATATTCAGTGACAACGTAATGGATATCACCCCTTGGAACCACCACTGCTGTATCGTTGAGCGTTGGGACGATGCGGCTCTTTGTGCCGTCCCTCGACGTCGATGTGAGTATGAGGATCGATTTTCCCTTCTCCGACTGGGCAGCCCCCCTCACAAAGTCAAGCATACCGGTTACACCTGAGAAGTGGTTGTATGGAAGGGCATCTGCAGCTGTCTGGCCGGATAAATCCATGGCCATCACCACATTTATCGATACCATCTTGTTATGACGGGATATGATACCCGGATCATTGACATAGTCAGAGGGATAAAACTCGATGGACGGATTGTCATGCAGAAACTCATAAAGATTTTCAGTACCGATCGCACTGCTTGCAACCAGTTTTCCCTCATTGTATCCTTTCTTGCGGTTTGTAATGATGCCCCTTTCTATAAGATGCAGGATATCATCGGTCAGAAACTGAGTATGAATGCCGAGATCGTTCTTGTCTGAAAGGCCCAGAAGGATTGCCTGGGGGGTTGCGCCCAAACTGATCTGCATTGTTGAGCCGTCGTCGATGAGTCGCGCAATATGTCTGGCAATGATGTTCGCTGATTCCAACTCAGGATGCTCACCAATGGTAATAAGCGCCTCTTCGTATTCAACGAAAACATCCACATCGTTAACATGGATGAAGCTTCGGCCCAAAACTCTCGGCATTTTGGGATTTACCTGGGCTATGACAAGATCAGCCGACAGGGCTGCCGAGAGGGTGATATCCACAGAAACTCCAAGGCTCATCCACCCAAAATCGTCCGGGGGCGAAACCTGAATTAGAGCGACCTGTATCGGAAGTCTTCTGGTTTTGAAGAGACGGGGAATAGCCGAGAGATTCAACGGTGTGATAAACCGCTTGTTGCGCTCAAGGCCTTTGGCTTTAGCAGATCCAAGATAAAAAGACCGGATATTTAACCTCTGCCCCTTTGTTTTATTTGCAATCAATGTCAAAGGGGTTCTTTCCAGTGTCAGCAGGCGGACGATCTCGATGTCATTAAAATTGACAGACGCTTCGGCAAGTTCCCGCACCAGGTGTTGGGGTTCTCCGCAGGAAGACCCGATAAAAATCCTTTGTCCGTGCCGAATAAACCCAATGGCTTCCTGTCCGGTCCTCTTTTTTTTGGCATAGTTGTCTTCCCAATGGACTGTCGTCGCAATCATGATACCCAGCTTATGATAATCACATGCAAAAATCGATTAAACACCAAACGGGAAAACGCCCCTTTATCACCAACTTTAATAAAATTTTCACTCCCTGCACAAAAAGTAAATAATATTGACAGTCTCGTAAAAAGTCGAAATTAGATGGCAAAGTAAAAAGCTTCAAATTCAAGGCACGCAAATCCTGAGGAATGAGGCGTACTTACAGTACGCTGCAATGGCGAAGGATGCAGCGCAACACAGAAGTTGGGCTTTTTACGAAGCCGTCAATATTAACTTATCAAAAAATGGTAATCAAGAGTTACATACTCAAGTTTCACGCCTTTTGATTTTATGAAGACTCGCATCCGGCATAGGGCGAAGGCGACACTCCTGCCGATTCATGGTGCGACACTTGATTACATATTAGAAATCAAGCTTCGGGAACCGGATTTCGGGTCTTCCAAATCAGGAGCCCGATAGTCCCCACAGATGCCATGGAAACCAATCCGATTGCAGGGAAGACCATATGAATTCCGATACTGCTCTGGATACTTTCCACCATTTTGACCGCCAGCGCCCCGACCCCAAAGGTCAAAACAAACTTGGTGCCGAAGGCCGAGTGTTGCAACGATTCCGGTGTCATCCGGGCTATCAGTGTATTTTCAATCGGTTGCATACCCAGAAGAAAGAAAAAATAAATCAACGCCAGGAAAACCAACGGCAAATCCAACATGATGGCCATGGCAAAGGCGGCCGGAATCGTCGTGACGTGAAAAATAAGATAACAAAATTTAGGTTCAAATCGCTCGGCCATTCGGCCGCCGACGAATTGACCCAGTATTCCTATAAAGTAAATCAGACAGGCGATGGATGTCGCCACCAGGTTTTTGGAAAGTCCTCCACCGATCACTGAAAGTAACCATTGAAAAATTCCGGGATTTTTCAGCTCAAGGTAGACCGGGAGAATGACAGAAGCGCCTCTATATTCGACTCCTCCGAGCATCATGGCTACAAGGAGAATAAGGAAAGCCATGATCATTTTATTTGGTTTTTTATCACCCGACGCTGGTTTTTTCGATCGGGGCTGTTGTGTTAATGGAAAGACGATCATCAGCACCACACCCAAAATATTCAACAACCCCAGGAGAAAATAGGCGATCCGGGGTCCCCAAAGCCAGTTGGCAATGCCGGTCAACAGGGGCGCCATTGCAAGCCCCAGACTTCCAAACATGCCATTATACCCCATGCCGAGGCTGACCCGATTGATCTCTTTTGAGATGAGCCCAACGCCGGTGGGGTGATAGATAGCGGAGAAGAACCCAAGCGCCGCCAGCGTAATGGTCAATCCAGTGGGGGAATTGATCCACATCGCCGTACTCAAACCGCTGCAAGCTGAACCCAGATAAAAGAGCAACATCAGAGGCTGGACCTTCCACCGGTCAGCAACCATGCCCCACGGCAGTGCGGTAATACCAAACAAAAGATACATCCAAAAGGAAATGGCGAGGACACCGGCGATGTCCATTTTTAACAGGCCGGTCAATGGAATTACCACGGCAGGAAAAGCCAGCATGTTGAAATGGCTCATAAAATGTCCAAAACAGGTGTTAACTAAAATTTGACGCTCTCGATTATCCACTGTGGCTCCATATTTACTGTCACATTCCGGCTTTACGTATAAACCGTAAGGAAAGATCCAATTGGGTAAGCCTAAAATAATATCGAAAATTAAGCTAAGAGTCAATAATCATGTAAACGTTCAGCGATTCTTGGTGAAAGGTAAAATGAAAGGTATTTTAGCTGGGCACGAGGTTTTATGAATGAAAGTATCGAATGAGAGGTGAGCGGGGCGCGGTTTAGTGAGTCTTTTTTTGATGCAAGGGGCTGGCTGGAATTTGAACAACAGGAAGTCAGTCCGGATTTGGCCGCCTATAGAACAATGGTTTACAGCTTGACTTATTTCTTTGTTTTGCTTAAGGTCCGCAGACTTAATCTTAAACTTTGATCATTTTAGAGAGTAATCAATGAATGGCCTAAAGCGTTACATAAAAATGATCGACTGGATTAACGAAAAGACAGGAATGTTCGCGGGTTGGCTGACCACTCTGCTGGTTATCAATGTTTTTTATGATACGGTCATGCGGTATGCGTTCAATAAAGGAAATATTGCCCTTCAGGAATTGGAATGGCACATATTTTCAGTGATTTTTTTGATCGGTGCGGCCTATACGTTAAAACACGACGGCCATGTGAGAGTCGATATTTTTTACACCAAACTCACCTCCAGAGCCAAGGCTTGGATCGACTTCATCTGCACTTTTACCTTCTTAATCCCGTTTTGCCTGCTCATCATCTATTCCACCAAGGGTTTTATTTTAAACTCCTGGGCGGTCGGTGAAATATCTCCGGACCCCGGAGGACTTCCAGCCCGTTATATATTAAAGGCCATGATCCCGGCGGGTTTCTTCCTACTTCTACTACAGGGTATCGCCCAGTCGTTTAAAAGCCTGCTCCATCTAATGGGTCAAGACATCCCGGGGAAGGGCAGGTAAGATGATGGAGCTCATACAGGAATTCTTGCCCCTGATTATGTTCGCGTTCGTTTTTGCGCTGTTACTGCTCGGCTACCCGGTGGCCTTTACCATCGGTGGGGTTTCCCTCTTTTTTGGCCTCATCGGTTTTGGTCCCGGCTTTTTCAATCTGCTGCCATTGCGGATCTGGGGCCGTATGACCGCCTTTACCCTTCTGGCCGTTCCCTTATTCATCTATATGGGTGTGATGTTGGAAAAATCAGGCATCGCCGAGGAGTTGTTAGAGACCATGGCACTGGTGTTTGCCAAGATTCGAGGGGGTCTGGCGATTTCAGTGGTTTTTGTGGGTGCCCTGATGGGTGCATCCACCGGGATTGTGGGAGCAACGGTCGTTACCATGGGTCTGTTATCGGTCCCCACCCTGATGCACCGAAAATACAACAAGGCGCTTGCAACCGGAACTGTAGCAGCCTCTGGCACCCTGGGTCAGATCATTCCACCCAGCATTGTGCTGGTGCTTTTGGGGGACATCATCAACATACCGATCGGTGATCTTTTTATCGGGGCCGTGATACCCGGTCTCATCTTGGTTGTACTCTACATGCTCTATATTCTCATCGTAGCATTTATTCGGCCGAACTGGGCGCCACCGGTCCCAAAAAAAGAACTGGATGAGATCTCCAAGAAGGAACTCTATGGCCGAGTATTTAAGGCGCTTATCCCGCCGGTGTTACTGATGTTTGCCGTTTTGGGCTCTATTTTTGCCGGTATAGCCTCACCTACGGAAGCGGCCTCGGTCGGCGCTGTTGGCGCCACCCTTCTTACCGTGATCCACAAGAAGTTCAACTACACGGTATTATCGAAAGTCATGAAAACAACCACCAACCTGACCTGTATGGTCTTTATCATCCTGGTGGGTGCCACCACCCTAGGTCTGGTTTTCAGGGGGCTGGACGGGGACCGTCTGGTTCGCGAATTAATCGACGCCCTGCCATTTGGAAAATGGGGAGTACTGCTGATCGTCATGAGCATTATTTTCATCGCCGGCTTCTTTCTTGACTTTATTGAGATCACGTTTATTCATGTACCGGTACTGGCACCCATTATGATCACCATGGGCGTCAATCCCTTGTGGCTAGCAGTCCTGATCGCCGTCAACCTTCAGACTTCTTTTTTGACCCCGCCCTTCGGGTTCTCACTCTTTTACCTCAAAGGGGTCACCCCGCCCGAGATTAAAACCATCGATATCTACAAAGGGATCGTCCCTTTTGTCATCATCCAGCTCATCGGCCTGGTCGTGATCTGTTTGATTCCCAAATCAGTTACGTGGTTGCCGACGTTGCTTTTGGGAGAATAGTCAGGCGACCGTTTACGGGTCTCACCGATGGGCTAACCGAAGAGGCAAAAAAAACGGGGCCTAAAAAAAGACCCCGCATGTTTACATTTGTTTATAAACGTCTCGAATCTACAGATATTTAAACGTCTGGTATTGCTCTTCAGTATATTTTGCCCATTCACCGACATCATTTTGAAACTTAAGAAACGCCTCGTACACCTTCTTGCTCATGGGGTCCTTGGAAACAATCTCCTCGATCACTTCCTTTGCGTAACTTTTAAGCACTTTTAAAACCGATGGCGGAAACTGTTTTATCGAAACCTTGTGTTTATTGATCAGCACTTGCAGCGCAGCATTGTTCTTAGCCTCGAACTCGCCAAGCATCCAGATGTTGGATTTATAGGCAGCGGCTTCCACAATGGCCTGCAGGTCCTTGGGCAACGAATCCCAGGCCTTCTTTCCCACCGTAATCTCAATACAGGTCCCCGGCTCATGCCAGCCCGGCCAGTAGTAGTATTTGGCTGCTTTGTAAAAACCCATTTTCAGATCATGATAGGGCCCCACCCATTCGGTGGCGTCAATCACACCGCGGTCCAGGTTGGTGAAAATTTCTCCGCCAGCCACCAGCACGGCATTTCCGCCGGCTTTGGCGACGACCTTGCCACCAAGACCCGGGATACGCATCTTGAGTCCCTTGTAATCGTCAATGGTCTTGATTTCTTTGTTAAACCAGCCGCCCGCCTGTACACCGCTGTTACCGCCGAGCAACGGTTTGACATTGAAAGGTGCATAGACCTCTTCCCAAAGCTTCATGCCTCCACCGTTTAAAATCCAGGCGTTCATGCCCTGAGCATTGAGGCCAAAGGGAACAGCGCAAAAAAACTGGCAAGCGGGTGTTTTGCCGACCCAGTAATAAGCGGCACTGTGTCCCATTTCCACCGTGCCTTGAGTGACAGCATCAAAAACACCCAATGGCGGAACCAGTTCACCGCCACCGTATACAGTGACATTCAAGCGGCCATTGCTCATTTCACTCACCCACTGGGCAAACAGATCAGCCCCTTCACCGAGAGCCGGTAAATGTGGCGGCCAGGTAGTCACCATTTTCCAATTATACTTTTTCTGAGCACGTGCAGGAGCAACCCGTGTGGCCAGCCCGGTAGCGGCAGCTGCAGCACCGATTCCCAAATTCTTAATGAACTTTCGTCTTTTCATGTGCATTCTCCTCCCCATGGGTTTAAATGATGGCAATGGCAACATCACCGGTTCAAAAATAACAGCGACGACCTCCGATTCACCGGGGAATTGCCAGCATAGAAAACGCTTGTCTATTTTCTCGAAAAGAGGCTTAATTCCTACAGTAATAATAACTTATAAAATTGTAAAGTCACATTGTCAAGCGTCAGACAGTCAAATTTAAAAAAATCATCCCTTTCAAGGCGTTGCAAGTAAATAAAAGCTGATCCACCGATGAGATTTGAGCCTTTTTTGGAAAAAGACAGATGGAGTTTTGAGTGGCAAAAAATATTATGCCGTTTAAGATGCGCCCTGATGAAACCGTTTTATCCAGAATTGCCGTAACTGGTTCAAAAAGAACCACGTTTATCCTTGACCCGACTCTATCTTTTTCTTATAGTTTCAACTCAAGTTCAAGTTTCACGCGCTCGAATTTAAAAAAAATCGCCGTCCTTTTCGTTGCGGCAAAAATATATCCTAATCAGATCTGCTATCCCACGATAAATATGGAACGCCCTGTTTTTTTGATTATAGGAAAAGTCCATGCCTGATGTTGTTTTCACGCTCGCTTTTTTGTTTTTTGCTTTTTTGTTTATTCTTTTTTGGATGATACTGAAACGAAAAACAAAAAACACCTTTTCCGCTGTGGATGAACAATTGAGGCCCTTTGAAAAAAGGCAGGCGCATCTTGAGCACGTGGTAAAAGATGAAATAGCCCGAAACCGGGAAGAAACAGCAAACAGCGACAAACGGACACGGGAAGAACTCAGCCAATCTTTGAGGGGCTCAAGCGATTCATTGCTAATGCGATTGACAGAACATTTTGGCATGTACAAAAATCAGCTCGACTCATTTTCCAAACAACTTGGGGAGATGACCAAACTCAACCAGGAAAAACTTGAACAGATGCGCAATACTGTGGAGAGACAGCTGCGGGTATTACAGGAAGAGAACAGCAAAAAACTGGAACAGATGCGGTCAACGGTTGACGAAAAACTGCAGACCACTTTGGAAAAACGTCTGGGCGAATCTTTTAAACAGGTGAGCGAACGATTGGAACAGGTCTATAAGGGTTTGGGGGAAATGCGCAGCCTGGCCTCCGGTGTGGGCGATTTGAAAAAGGTTCTGACAAATGTGAAGACCCGCGGAACTTGGGGGGAAATAAGACTTGGAAATATTCTGGAGCAAATACTGACACCGGAGCAGTATGAAGTGAACGTTGCAATAAAAAAGAACAGCAGTGACCGGGTGGAATTTGCCATAAAGTTGCCCGGGCAGAATGTGGATAAAGATACGATAGTCTGGATGCCGATTGACTCCAAATTCCCCCAGGAGGACTACCAGCGATTGATCGATGCCCAGGAGGCAGCCGATAAAGAACAGGCTGAAAAATCGATAAAAAGCCTGGAAACACGCATAAAGTTAGAAGCAAAAGAAATCAAAGAAAAATATATTGACCCTCCCTATACCACCGATTTCGGCATCATGTTTTTGCCGGTCGAAGGATTATATGCAGAAGTTCTGCGCCGGCCCGGCCTGTGCGATACGCTGCAAAGAGAGTATCGTGTTGTTGTGACCGGGCCGACGACCCTTGCCGCTTTATTGAACAGCCTGCAGATGGGGTTCAGGACACTGGCCATTGAAAAGCGTTCCAGTGAAGTGTGGGAACTGCTGGGTGCGGTTAAGACCCAGTTTGGCCAATTCGGTGACGCACTGTCAAAGACCAAAAAGAAACTCCAGGAAGCCAGTAACAGCATCGATAGCGCGGAGATCCGCACCCGCGCCATCGAGCGAAAATTGAGGGATGTGCAGGAAATACCCGAAAAAGACCCGGTAGAATTGATCGAAAAAGATTAATCCAACCTTCCAAAGCCCGTTATTTTATCAACTTCTATTGCAAATCTGCAACGGATTGATAGGGGATACGGTCGGATAATGCCTTTTCTAACCCGGCCAGGAAAATAATGGGAATCGTCAAAAAGTCATAAAAAGGAAAGACAAAATGAAGAAGAATTCCTGGCGTATTGCTTGTGTGGGTGCGGGACTGATCGGTCAGGGCTGGACAACCCTGTTTTCTTCAAAAGGTTATCAGGTGATATTGCAGGATGTCAGCAAAACCGTCCTTGAAGGTTCGCTGAGAGCGATAAATAAAAATCTGATGTTTCTCGAAGCCAAAACCATTTTGAAACCGGGTGAGTCTGCTGCGGCCATGAAACGAATAAAGACGACCAGGGATATTTCAGAATCGGCCGATTCAGCGGACTATGTCCAGGAGTCCGTTTTTGATGACCTTCAACTTAAAAGCCGGGTTTTTAAAGAAATTTTTTTAATTTCCTCTGCTTTTGGGGATGCGTTGACCGGATCACCCGGCCGGGTGAGTCCCTTTTCCAGAGGCCTTCCACGTTGAAATACCGTAAGAAGAGGGAAGAGAACAATGAAAACGAGCCCTCCCAACAGCAGATATGCGTTTCGCCACCCTACTGTCTGTATGGCATATTGTATGAGAGGGATCAGAATAAGTGTTCCCATACCTCGTCCGGTGTTTGCAATGCCGAGCGCCAGAGCTCGGTGTCTAAAAAACCAGTTCGAGATGATAAGCACATTGGGAATGAAGCCGATATGAGTGACACCGGTGGCCATGAGGATTCCGTAAAAAACGTAAAGCTGCCACAAGGAGGAGATGAAACTCGAACTCAAAACCCCTATGGTGAGAACGATCACCCCAAACGGCATAACTCTACGTGAACCAAACCGGTCAAACAACCAGCCGACCAGAGGACCGCAGGCACTGAAGACAAGCATGCTAATGGAGTATGCCGCTGCCGTGTTAGCCCTGCTCCAGTGGAATTCCTCCAAGATCGCAAAAGAGCCATTGGTGGATCCCCCAACAGCCAATGTAAGGGAGGAAATCCCTACCACGACCCAACCATAAAAAAATCGAGATTTCCGATGAGTTGTCAGCGCTCCCCTCAAAGCAACCCCATCTGAGGCATCAAAATTCGGTTGGCCGAATTCAGCCGTATGTGGAACAAAACTGGGGACCTATGGAGCAAGAAATTTCTTTCTGTTGAAGTGGCTATGTAGATCTTAGACATATGTGTCAAATAAAAGGGCCACAAGATAGAACCGGGATAGAGGGCCAAAGGTGATGTTTGATACCATTAAATATTAAAATTAAATAACGGCCTCGGAGGGTGGATCTGTTTCACATCGTGTCCCAGTGATTCGAGTTCCTTTTCTATCCATCACAGAACAGTAGCGGTATTTCCGTTTGTTTTAGCGCTACCCAGTAGAGTAACGACTTTCATAATCAGTTCTCCTATGTGATTATTCTTAAGAACACTCTACAAATGCGTATGGCCCATATGGCTCTGACCTTTACAAATGCAGTACATAAAAAATTGTAATTCTATTCCTCGTATTTAGTTAATCAGAAATAGTGCACATTGATAGACACATTCCTGTGAAAACGGATAACGATCAAACACGGGGAAAACTCCAATATCGAAAGCCGGAAAGGTACTGGAAAGTTATATTTTGATGAACATTGTATTTGCTATTCTGCACTAGAAAATAACATATAGGGATGTAATAGACAATTTTTTCGCCAATCTGTTCAATGTCTTTCCTGTTCATCTCCTACTTTAATCAGCAAGTATCATTCTGGTGTTCAAGTCTCTCTACCCTTTTTGTTTCGGTTTCGGAAACTATCAGCTATTCTTGCCGTTACGATGTTGCAAGCGGACCCTGATGGAATGCGCATGTGCATCCAGCCCTTCGATTTCAGCCAAGCGGATGATCGCTTTTGCCTCCTGATTGAAGGCAGAACGGGAGTAGTGAAGGATATTTGTTTTCTTGATAAAGTGATCCACCGAAAGGCCTGAAGCAAATCTTGCCGTACCGGCGGTGGGGAGCACATGGTTTGGCCCAGCCATATAATCCCCAACCGGTTCAGGGGTATAATCTCCGACAAACACGGCGCCCGCATTACGGATTTGTCCGATGTAGTCAAAAGGATCCTTGATATGCAATTCAAGATGCTCCGGTGCAATGCGGTTTGAAATTTCCATAGCGGTATCTAAATCAGGCACCACCAGGATACCACCATACCGGGAAAGCGATTTTTGGGCGATCTCTTTGCGTAAAAGACTTTCTAGCTGCGTCCTTACAGCCAAAGCAACCGCGCCGGCGATTTCATGAGAATCGGTCACCAACAGAGCTGAAGCCAAGGGATCATGTTCTGCCTGGGAAAGAAGATCCGCAGCGGTAAATTCCGGATTAGCGGTTCGATCAGCGATAATCAGAATTTCACTTGGCCCGGCGACTAGATCTATGCCGACAAGGTCTGTCACTATTTTTTTTGCCAGGGAAACGTAGATATTGCCGGGCCCTACAATCACATCCACCTTCGGAACCGTCTCCGTACCAAAAGCCAATGCGGCGATTCCCCAGGCACTTCCGACCTTATAGACATCACGGATTCCGACTTTCTTTGCAGCAACAAGAAGATGGGGATTTACACCTCCCTCCGTGGTTGACGGCGTTACCATCACCACCTTTTCTACACCGGCTATTCTGGCTGGAATGGCACACATCAGTATCGATGAGACCAATGGGGTCTTTCCGCCCCTTCCACCTGGAACATATATCCCTACTGATCCGACCGGATTGATCAGCTGTCCAAGCAATGTCCCGGGCCTATCCGTATCAATCCATGACGTCTTCAGTTGTTTTTGATGAAACGCCGTTATTTGGGATGCCGCACGACCTAAAGCCAGTTTAAATGACCGGTCTGTAAAAGATGCAGCGTTATCGATCTCTTTTTCCGTCGTCTTCAAGGTGTTTGCGGTCATGCCAGGGGAATCAAAACGCCGAATATATTTTACCAGAGCACGATCGCCGTTTTTTTTGACATCATCAAGGATACGGCTAACCCTTAGAAAGTCTTTCTTTTTGAAGCCGAGACCCCGGTTGATAATGGCTGAAAGCCTTTTTTCAGCCTCTTGTGAAGGGAAGTTGTAGATTTTCATTTCCGCCATCTTTCTTTTTTTAGATTTTCCACTTATATTACAGGATCGTTTATGGATTTAGTGCTGCTTGAATCGATTTTCAAATAGGGTCCTTCGGTTTTACTTTTTAAGGTTTATTTTGAATCAGGGTTATTTGTCAACACGAAGCGTCATCATGGTCTATCAAAAATACCCGTTGACATATTTTTTAGATCTGCATAGATGGATGTGCTCTGCACATATGAAGGGTGAACCCAAATTCGACGATCCGATGGATCGGCCCTGGGAAACTTGACGAATGAGTTTTGATTCAAGATGGAGGAAATCGATGGAGAGAAACAGGATATATAATTTCAATGCAGGGCCCGCTGCCCTTCCTTTTCCTGTTTTGGAAGAAATACAGGATTCGTTTTTCAATTTTGCAGGGTCCGGGATGTCGATTATCGAGATGAGTCACAGATCCAAATGGTTTCAAGATGTTATAGATGATGTCATCACAAGAATCAGGCGCATTCTAAAGCTTGACGAAAAATTTCATGTCCTTTTTCTCCAAGGGGGTGCCAGCATGCAATTTTGCATGATCCCTATGAATTTTTTAAATAGGGAAAACCTGGCAGATTACGTTAATACCGGAACCTGGTCAACAAAGGCGATTAAAGAGGCACGGATACAACACAAACGCATAAAGGTGGTCGCTTCCTCGGAGGATAAAAATTTTTCTTATATCCCGGACAAAATTCAATTCAACAGTGATGCGGTCTACTGCCATATCACATCAAACAATACCATTAAGGGAACTCAGTGGTCGTCGTTTCCGGATACAAAAGACGTGCCACTGATCGCAGACATGTCATCCGATATTTTTTGGAGATTCTTTGACGTGGAAAAATTCGGACTGATCTACGCCGGTGCTCAGAAAAATATGGGACCCGCAGGGGTGTGTATGGTCATTATTCGAGACGACATGCTCGAACGGATACCCGACCACCTGCCGACGATGCTCAAGTATACCACTTTTGCTGAAAAAAACTCGCTGTATAATACACCGCCCTGTTTTGGTATTTATGTGATCCAACTGGTGCTGAAGTGGTTGGAGGAAACCGTTGGCGGTATTAAAAAAATGGAAGGAATCAATCGCAAAAAGGCGGGGCTTTTATACAGAACAATAGATGAAAGCGGCTTTTACAAAGGCACGGCAATGCCTGAAAGCCGTTCGATGATGAACATTACTTTTCGGTTGCCCAATGAAGATTTGGAGGTGGCATTTGTCAAAAATGCCGTTGAAAGCGGCCTGGGTGGTCTCCAAGGACACCGATCCGTCGGCGGGTGCCGGGCATCGATTTACAATCCCACGTCCCTTGAGGCGGTTTCCGCCCTTGTCGATTTTATGGGAGCGTTTGAACAAAAACATGGATGAAACCGTTTTTAATCCTGTTCCGACCGGAATTCGATAACGAGGTGATCCAAAAGATGTCACAAGAAAACGATATCGTGCTGCTATATGTTGAAGAGAACCCCCTTGTTTTTGTCAGAATTGAAGAGATTTCTCCGGATGTCAAAGCAGGTTGGTACCGTATAAAACTGCTCATTTTGCAGCTACCCCTCCAGACCGTGACTTGGATTTTACGAGATTCCTATATTAACGGTGATACCTTTACCATGGATGGGAAAAAAATGAAGCTGGAAAGGGTGGTATGTCCGGAAAATTCAAAAAAGGAAGATCCTCTTTTGAAAAAAAAATTCGTGAAAAAGGATTCGCACTCCGCAAAGGTGATATCACTGACAGATATGAAAAAAAACAGCTGATGGAACCTTCCACCCGGATCGTAATTTCTGCGTCTAGAAGGACGGATGTCCCCGCCTTCTATATGAAATGGTTCATGAAGCAGATCGAAAAGGGAATTTTTGAGATTACCAATCCCTACAACAGGCGTGTATCCAACCTGCCATCAACACCTGAAAAAGTCCACACCATCGTATTTTGGTCAAAAAATTTCGGCCCCTTTATAAAAGGAGGGCTCGGCAATAGACTGGAAAAAATGGGATACAATCTCTTTTTTAACTTCACCCTCAACTCGGATTCCCCCTGGCTTGAGCCGAACGTTCCACCTTTGGGCAAACGCCTCGATCAACTGGCAGTCTTGACGGATCGTTTTACCCCTGAGAGTGTTAACTGGAGATTTGATCCCATCTGTTTCTATCAGACGGAAAAAGGGGGGATACGGGACAATCTCGATGACTTCTCGCGCATCGCCCGTCAGGCCGGCCAAAACGGAATCTCAAGGTGTATCACCAGTTTCATGGATGATTATCCGAAGATTCAAAAACGGGTCCGAAAAATAAACGAATCCATACCCGGATTTTCATTTGTTGATCCTGGCATCGAAAAGAAAAAAAAGGTGATGCTTGCGATGGAACAGGAGCTTAAAGGAAAAAACATACGGCTTCAGGCCTGTTGTGAAAAAAGGATCATCAATGTTCTTCCCGCATCGTCGGTCATCACACAAAGTGCTTGCATCCCGAACGATCTGCTCGTCAAAATTTTTGGCGGACATCTTTCTTTGAAAATAGATACGGGTCAGCGGATAAAAGATGGGTGCGGTTGTATGGTCTCTGTTGATGTTGGATCTTATCACCTGCAACCATGCCATCATAACTGCCTTTTCTGTTATGCAAACCCCTCCATTTAGAAAACTTCAGGCAACAGGTGTATGAATGAAAATTGGTACCCTTGTTTTGGATAATAACCTGGTTATGGCGCCGCTCTCCGGAATATCCAACCTTCCGTTCCGGTTATTGGCCAGGGGGATGGGATGTGCCTTGGTCTGTTCGGAGATGGTCAGTGCCCACGGCTTGATTCAAAGATCGGAAAAGACCGAAAAGATGCTTTGCAGTGATCCAAAAGAAAAACCTCTCTCCATTCAGATTTTTGGCGCGGACCCTGACATCATGGCTGAAGCAGCCCGTATCGTTGAATCAAAAGGCGCCAGCATACTCGATATTAACTTTGGCTGCTCGGTAAAAAAGGTGATCAAAACCGGAGCGGGTGCCGCTTTGATGAAGACACCCAAAAAGGTGGAGGCGCTGATAAAGGCAGTTCGAAAATCGATAACCATTCCCCTGACCGTAAAAATGAGGTCCGGGTGGGACAGGTCTGGTGACCAGGCCCTTCGCATCGCCGAAATCGCTGATGCATGCGGGGTGGACGCTGTCATTGTCCATCCGCGGGTCGCTACCCAGGGATTTGGGGGAACCGCTGACTGGTCCATTATCGAAAAAATAAAAACGGCGATATCCGTTCCGGTTATTGGAAACGGAGACATCAAAGGGGCGGCGGATGCGATTTTAATGCAAAACACGACCGGATGTGACGGAATAATGATCGGCCGGGGGGCAATTGGAAATCCATGGTTATTTTCACAAATATTGTCCTGTTTTCGGGATGGAGAAATTCCATCTGTGAGCCTTGATCAGCGATTTGAAATGATGAAACAATATGTGGATTCCACCATAAGATGCCAGGGTGAAAAGCGGGGGTGCCATATGATGCGCAGTCGTCTCGGCTGGTTTGTAAAAGGGCTCCCGGGCAGCAACAAGTTTCGAGAATCGATAAAGCGAATTGCGTCTGAAGATGAAACGATACATTTGATCAAATCATACCTAAATGATTTACAGAAGGTGTCCGTTCAAAACCCCACTGCTACTCCGTAAAGCCATCTCTCAAATAAACTTGACCTTGATGAAAACCTCTACCCGTTTTATTATAAGGAAGACAGTCATTTGTTTCAAATCGATATTAAAAGATAAAAAGATCGGCTGAAAAAGGAGAAAAAACATGAAAAATCACCGGATGGCGATTGTGGGGATCGGGGCTACCGGTTGCGTCCTGGCGGCGGCGTTGCTCGACAAATACCCAGAAACCGTTCTTGTCGGTCACAGGGCTGAACAGGGTGAGATACTCAAAAAAGAAGGCGTCAACGTTTCAGGAGCCTTGACTTTGAAGGGAACGGTTAACAATTATCGTAACCAGATTGGCGCGTTGAGTCACTTCAACCCCACGCTCATTTTTCTTTCCACAAAAACCTTTCACCTCAAAGAAGTCCTTGAGGAACTTGAAAACATTTATCGACCCGGAATGAAGATTATTCCGACGCAAAATGGTCTGGGGACAGAAGACCTTGTGGCGGACAGATTCGGCACTGAAGCCGTCTTCCGAATATCACTAAATTTTGGGGTTTCATTGAAAAGTCCAGGGGCCGCGACAGCGGCCTTTTTCAACCGACCCAACCATATGGGTGGATTTGCCCAAAAGAATCGAAAACAGGGGGTTCAGATTGCCAAAATGCTCACCGATTGCGGATTGGAGACCGATTTCGTCAATGACATCAAACGTTATATATGGAAAAAAATGATCATGAAATGCACCATGGCCTCCATTTGTGCGATTACCGACCTGACCATAAAAGAGGCTTTGGATTTTCCCCCCACAAGAGAAATAGCAAATGCTTGTTTTCAGGAAGCCATGGCTGTTTCAAAGGCGGTCGGTTACGACTTGGGAGAAGATTATCTTAAACAAACCTTCGGGTACCTAGATAAGGTCGGCAGCCACAAAGACTCCATGTGCCATGACATCGAAAATAAAAAACCGACAGAAATTGATTTTTTAGGAGGAAAGATCGTAGATTATGCTCGTGCAAAGGGAGTCCCAACACCATTTTATATGGCCATGACCAACCTGGTTAAGACATTTGAAGAGAAGTATCGCGGAAGTTAGTGGATCGGCCATCCCGCACCTTCTGCCTGCGCTTACAGCTAGAGGCGATCGCAACCCATTTGCGTACAGGGATCGGGTCCGCTGATCGTCAAAAAAGGTTTGTATGCCGGAGCGCAATCATTTGAAGGAAATCAGGAAAGACCACCAAGGGTGTGAGAATTTATTATTAACTCGAGTTTCACACCTTGGCTTGGGCATCACCAGTACCGAATTTGGCCGACATCGACATGCACAAAATTTGACCGTCGATAATATCCCACTCCCCCCTGTTTTAGGTTCATGCTTGTCCTGCGCAACAAAGCGGTTTTGAACTTCGGTAGGCGAATATCAACCGCCTTTCCCCATACATGCATGCTATTTTTAGCTACTCTCCGACTTTTCTTGCGCAGCATTGCATTTGTGGACGGTGAGCGATATCCGGAAATAACATGAAAGGGTGAACGTGTATTGAGTTTCAGTGAAATGGCACAAAGCAGGTCAAGAAGCCGGATATCTATCGGCTTGATCTCTCCGGTGCGATGATCGCGCAGGATATAATTAATCTCTTCCAGCGCATTCAGTTGATACTTTCCTCTAATATAATAGTTGACAAAAAGGCGTTCGGTGGTTTGGGTACTATAAAGGGAAAGCGATCTGCGGGAAGGCAAAGACCGTTTCGCGTGTGCAAGCGCGAGAGCCGGCTGGAAAGAAGCCATCGCAGAGAAGATTCCGAATTTAAGGAAATGACGACGGTTACATAGCATTATTTTAGTGTGTGCCCAGTTTCTGAAAATTTTTTTAATGTCTCATATACAACACTTTACCGGATGTCAAGAGAGAGAATAAAATTATCGCAAAAAGAAAGAGGCCCGCATGGCTCTTCAATAAAGTCGCCATCTGTCTTGACTCTCTTAAATGTTTATGACATATAAGAAGATTTTTCGGGGTCATATCCGGCTCGGGACAAAAACCCTTCCCCAAACAAATAGACTACCAGACGCTGCGGAGGTACAATATGAGTGAATATATAAAGCTTGTTTATGGGGGAAAAACTTATCAGCTTCCCCTAATCACCAGTACGGAAAATGAGAAGGCTATCGATATTACTTCACTGCGGCAAGAGACCGGATTGATCACGTTCGATACCGGATATGCCAATACAGGGAGCTGTGCCAGCGCCATTACCTTTGTGGATGGTGAAAAGGGCATTCTCCGATACCGTGGAATTCCGATTGAGCAACTCGCGGAGCGGTCCACGTTTACAGAAACGGCATTTCTCTTGATCAATGGTGTCTTACCCACTCGAAAAGAATTGAGCCACTTTTCTGTTCTTCTGAACGACCAATCGACACTGCATACGGACATGCAGTTTTTCTTCCAAAATTTTCCGAGGGGTTCCCACCCCATGGGAATTCTTTCGTCGATGGTTAACGCATTGAGGGGCTTTTATCCGGAGCTTCAGACGGTGGAGGAGGAGATCAACATTACGGTGACTCGCTTGATTTCAAAAATTCGCACCCTTGCTGCCATGTCTTATAAAATTTCTATGGGCTATAAAGTGGTCTATCCCCGTCCAGATCTGTCATATTGTGCGAACTTTCTGAATATGATGTTCGACAATCCTGTCAGACCCTATATTATCGATAAGGACCTTGTCAGGGCATTGGACATTTTTTGGATTTTACACGCCGATCACGAACAGAATTGTTCAACTTCGGCGGTGAGGTTGGTGGGAAGCGGGCGGGTTAATCTTTACGCTGCCATTTCTGCGGGCATCGCAGCTCTATGGGGTCCCCTGCACGGAGGTGCCAATCAGGCGGTTATCGAAATGTTTTTCGAAATTGCTGAAAAGGGTGGCAGTGTGACCCGAGCGGTTGAAAGGGCAAAGGACAAAAAAGATCCCTTTCGGCTGATGGGTTTTGGCCACCGGGTATACAAAACCTATGACCCCCGTGCCAAGATTATGAAAAAGACCTGTGGTAAGATTCTTAAAAAACTCAATATCCAAGACCCGTTGCTCAACATTGCACTGGAACTGGAAGAGGTTGTATCGACGGACGATTATTTTATTTCACACAATCTTTATCCAAACGTCGATTTTTACAGCGGCATCCTTCTTCGTGCCATCGGTATACCTATCAATATGTTTACGGTCATGTTTGCTATCGGTCGACTTCCGGGGTGGATCGCCCAGTGGAAGGAGAGTGCGGATGACCCCAACTGGAAGCTCGGCCGGCCCCGGCAGATTTACGTGGGATCCAAAAAAATGAAGTATCTCCCAATCGATAAAAGGGAACGCTGATTTTTTTGGCGCTAAGCCCCCAAAGCTGTAATTAGCATTCCTTTGCTTTTTTCTTGGACTTGGAAATGAAGATTGTAGAAACAGAGGATTTCAGCAGGTGATAAAAACGCTCCCCCCATTCATTCGATTCATTAACGGCGCTTTGGCTCAATCAAACATATCAACATTTATATGATGGAAAGCCTGTGCGAAGAAGCGCCCGTTGAAATATCGGAACCAATGAAAAGGAGGAGAATATCTCATGCATAAAATAATAGCTATTTGTGTTGTTTGGATATTTTGTTCAGTCCCGGCCTGGGCTTTGGTGGAGATAGAGGGATTTTTCTGGTTAATGAAACCCGAAGGTCAGGCTTCGGTCGGCAACTATGGCCTTGAAGGGACAAAGATAGATCTTGAGAATGATTTTGGATACGGAGACATTGAAACGGTTCCTGGCGTCCTGGTTATTATGGGTAACACCCATCAGTTCGGCCTCTCCATTTTCAAACTGGACGCTTCAGCACGCAATCGAATCGATCGTACCATTTATTTCGGGGGTGAGGAGTTTACCATAAATGAGAATATTTCAAGTTCCATCGAAATGACCGTGATGCAAGGTCTTTATCGTTTTAATATCGGCCCTGAAGCATTCCACGGCGGGTTGATGATCGGAGGGGAATATCTCGCCATCGAGACGCAAGCTGCCCCTGGTCAGAGTGAGCCCGCAAAAGCGGATGCCGATACCGGCTTGCTGTTTTTTGGAGGTTTTGTAGAGAGTGACCCTTTTTCATTTCTCAGATTGCGTGCTTCACTGCTGGGCGGCACCTGGGAAATTAGTGATGTGGAGGCCGATTATCTTGAATTAGAGGTGTCTGTGTTGGCCAGAATTACACCTCAATTCCATATCGGTGCCGGGTATCGACAAATCAATATTGATGCAAAAGTTAAAAGCCTGCCCCTGGAAATCGATCTTGCCTTCAAGGGACCAACGCTTTTCATCGGGTTCGAGTGGTGAGACTTCTATTTCCGTGGCGAAGCTGATTCGGTGTGATGTCGACACGGTAGCCATGGGGTTGTGAAATAGGCAGACCGTTTTGTTTTTGGTTCAAAATGTTTCAATTTTATTCCGAAATTTGATATAGCGACTTTGGCTCCATCCCCCTGATTTGATCGGACAGTGAAGTTTACAAATAGCGTTTTGATGTTTAATATGTTGCGTAATCCGATTAATAACAACCAAAATGGTATTCCGATAACCAAAAACAAAATTTCTGCGTTTTGAAATAGCTTCCAGTTTTTTCAAATGAAATGCCGGAGATTTTTCTCGATTAGATAACCGATGCACGCAACAAGAATAAAGACCAAAGCTGTCGGTTTGTTGTCCGGTGGACTCGACAGCACGCTTGCCGCAAAACTCATGCAGGAGCAGGGGGTTGAGGTATGCGCCGTCAACTTTACCTCCTCCTTTTGCACCTGTACGCCGAAGAAAGCAGGATGTGCGGCGGCTGTCACGGCCGTAAAAGGTCTGGGCGGCGTATCACTTAAGCAAATCGCGTTGCGCGATGAATATCTGGATATGGTGAAGCATCCGAAACACGGATATGGATCCCAGATGAATCCGTGTATCGACTGCAGGATCATGAAAATAAAAAAAGCAGGCGAATACATGAAAAAAATAGATGCAGATTTTATGTTTACCGGTGAAGTCCTGGGCCAGCGTCCCATGTCCCAACACAAGCGGGCCATGCAGATGATCGCAGCAGAATCCGGTTTTCCGGAGTATCTTTTGCGACCCCTCTCGGCCGCACATTTTGAACCGACAGTTCCGGAGCTGGAAGGGTGGGTAGATAGGAATAAATTGTTGGCGATTACCGGGCGGTCAAGGAAAACTCAGATCTCCCTTGCCGCTGAGAAGGGTATTCGTGACTATCCCTGTCCGGCAGGCGGCTGTCTTTTGACCGACAAAAATTTTTCAGAGAGAATACGCGATTATTTTATTTTCACAAAAAACCCATCCATGGGAGATATCCCCCTTCTTAAAACAGGAAGGCATTTTCGACTGGAAAATGGCGACAAGGTGATTGTCGCACGCAATGAAAATGAATGCAACGTGTTGAGAAATCTCTGGATAGAGAGCGATCACTTCCTTGTTCCGTTTGACTTTTCCGGTCCCACCGTGATTCTTCAGGGAACCGATTTAAAGACCGCTCTCGGGAAACTGGTTGCATATACCACGCCACCTGTTTGGGATACCGCCCGTGTTACCCACCGACATGGGGCAGAAAAAAAAATCATGTTCCTTGATGCGTTTTAAGATGATAACATCGCGTAACAAAATAAAGATCGCCGTCGGGCTTAGCGGAGGGGTCGATTCTTCGGTTGCTGCGGTACTGCTCAAAGAAAAAGGCTATGACCTGATCGGTGTCACCATGGAAATATTTGATGGTTGTGGGGAACTCAAGGAGATTGGAAGACATGGATGTTATGGTCCGGGGGAAACAGAGGATGTTGAAACGGCTGCACGGATCTGCAAAAGACTCGACATTCCCTATTACACTTTCGACCTGAAAGAAGCGTACAGAAAGCATGTTATCGGATATTTCAAGCGTGAGTACCTTCTGGGGAGAACACCGAATCCCTGCGTGGTGTGCAACCAAAGGATTAAATTTGGCTTTCTTTTGAAAAAGGCGATAGAAAAAGGAGTGGATTTTCAGTTTTTTGCCACCGGGCACTATGCAAAGCTGACAAAAACCGGCGGAAGATTTCTGCTGAAAAAGGCTGAAGACCGGTCAAAAGACCAGACCTATTTTCTTTATCGGTTAACTCGAAAGCAGCTTTCCCGTACCCTCTTTCCCCTTGGCGAATACACCAAAGCCAAGGTCAGAAAAATTGCACGGTCCATGGAACTGGAAACAGCCTACGGGGCCGAAAGCCAGGACTTTGTCGCTAGAAATGACTATGCGGTTCTTTTCAACGAGGAAGAGGTGAAGAGCGGCGATATTGTGGATGAAAATTTAAATCTCCTGGGAAGGCATCGAGGGATCATCCATTACACAATTGGGCAGCGGAGGGGATTGGGGATTGCATCAGACCGCCCACTCTATGTGACGAAAATTGACACCGAAAACAACAGGATCGTTGTGGGTGACAGGGAGAATCTTTTTTCCAAAGGGTTGATCGCAAAGGACCTTAACCTGGTGGCCATTGATAGGCTTGACCGGCAGCATAAGATAGGGGCAAAGATCCGGTTGAACCATCAAGAGATTCCCGCCACGCTGTTTCCACACGGAAACGATAGGGCTAAAATACTATTTAACACCCCGCAGATGTCGGTAGCGCCCGGACAGTCAGCTGTCTTTTATAGGGGGGATACCGTGCTTGGCGGTGGCATTATTGAACGGGCACTTCGATCGAATTAACTGTTGTTTTTTAACCGGCTGGCATATCATCCGATCAGAACGATCCGCTCTGCTGCCCAGATTGGTCAAAGACTTCGCTATGCGCTGGAAATCTGATGGAGAATATGCCCGGCATTTGGGTTCAGGTGGTTGACATTCATACTACGTTGTGGTATTTTTAATCTGTCAAGGTTGCATGGATTCGAAAGTCGATTTGGCGTTATCAAAATTTTATAAAAAATTGAAAAGGTAACTGAAAATGACCGCTCCATCTTTAAAATCAAAGCAAGTTAAAAGGGATACCGCAACGGTAACCCGTTTTTATAAAACCGTCCCCAAGACCATGCAGCGGCTGTTAGTCCCATCTGAAGAAGATGCCCTGTCTTTCGAACACGTGGACATTACACCGATTGCGTCACAGGACTCGGTAATTGAGATCATCCAACAGGCCAGACGCCTGATCTTTCCGGGATATTTCATCCAAACCCGGATGGATCCGATCAATTTGGAGCCTTTTTTGTGTCAGGAGGCGATGGCCCTTTTTAATCGGCTTTCACAACAGATTGTTTTGTCCATTCAGCATGAGTGCCTCCGTTTGGATATGCCCTGCTCGAAATGTCTGGAAAGTAGTCATGAAACCGCGTTTCAATTTATTCAATCGCTGCCTGATTTAAAGGTCATACTGACCGGAGACATCGATGCGGCTTTTGCGGGAGACCCTGCTGCAAAGAGTTACGATGAAATTATTTTCAGTTATCCCGGGTTGTTCGCCATTACCGTCTACCGTCTGGCGCACAACCTCTATGAAATGGAGGTACCACTTTTGCCGCGAATGATGACCGAATATGCCCATAGTCTCACCGGTATTGATATCCATCCCGGTGCAACAATCGGGCAGCGCTTTTTTATCGATCATGGCACCGGTGTGGTCGTGGGTGAAACCACGGAAATCGGAAACCGAGTGAGGATCTACCAGGGCGTGACTCTGGGTGCTTTATCCCTCCCGGCGGATAAGATCGATCAATTCAAGGATCAGAAGCGGCATCCCACCATCGGGGATGATGTGATTATCTATTCAAATGCGACTTTGTTGGGCGCGAAGGCAATTATAGGCGCCAGATCGATCATCGGTGGAAACGTATGGATCACAGAAGGCGTTCCACAGGACACGAAAGTGGTGTTAAAAAAGCCGGAGTTGGTCTACATCGGGAATCATAATCGATCGGGTGATTTGAAATCGGTTCATCAACAGAGCCGTCGTGGGGAAAAAGGGGGTGGAGATGAAATTTGTTGAGAAACAGCCAGCTGACGCCACTTTAGACCTGGTATGCCGTATGTGTCCTCTCCATCTTTTGGAACCGGGTGACAGGCTAAAGTGCTTAAAAAAGGGGCAGGTCTTGGAAGTGCTGACCGATTATGACGGTGCCCTGGAAGATATTCCCAAGTGGTGTGAAAAGTGTGGGCAGGAATTTATCGGTGTAGAGGAAGACGAGGATTGTTACAAACTCTATATTCGAAAGGTTAAATGAGGGAATTTGATATGAAGCGGGTTTATTTGGATCATGCCTCTGCCACGCCGATGAGGAGAGAAGTCATCGAAGCCATGCTTCCTTATTTTGACCAGCATTTTGGGAATCCCTCGATGGTTTATGACATCGGTTCAAACGTCAAAGAGGTAATGGAGGAACAACGGCTAAAGATAGCAAAGCTCATTGGTGCAAACGCCGAAGAAATCATTTTCACCTCATCTGGAGCTGAAGCCAACAATCTTGCGATCAAGGGCGTCGCTTTTGCCAGACAGAAAAAAGGGAAACATATCATCATTTCTGCCATTGAACACCACTCGGTTCTCAACTCCGCTCGATTCTTCGAGCGCATGGATTTCGAGGTGACTCTCCTCCAAGTGGATGAACACGGCCTGGTGGACCCGGAACGTCTGTCTAAGGCGATAACGTCTGAAACGATTTTGGTATCCGTCATGCACGCAAACAATGAAATTGGAACCATCGAGCCGATTTCAGAACTTTCTGCCATATGCAGATCAAAAGGAATTGTCTTTCATACCGATGCAGTTGCAACCGTTGGGAATATTCCGGTCGACGTCAATGAGCTGAATGTGGACCTATTGAGTTTTTCCGGTATTTCAATGGGGGCGCCTAAAGGAGTTGGGGCACTCTATTTCAGGGATAATTTAAGGCTGATGCCTTTAATTCACGGCGGTATCCAGGAAAAGGGGAGGCGGGGAGGAACCGAGAATATCCCAGGTATTGTCGGTTTAGGCAAGGCAGCTGAAATCATTTCAAAAGAACTGCCCGGCAAAGTGGCCCGCACGCGGAACCTGAGGGACTTTTTAATCAAAGGCATCGGAGAACGGTTGGAATTTGTCAAATTGACCGGCCACCCGGACAAACGACTCCCAGGTCACGCCAGCTTTTGTGTTGAAGCGATCGAGGGAGAAGCCCTAACCTTTATGCTCAGTCAAGAGGGTATCTACGCAAATACCGGTTCCGCCTGTGCTTCAAAAGCCCTTAAAACATCTCCGGTTCTGGTGGCCATCGGTGTTCGTCCGGAACTCGCCCAGGGCTCTGTCGTATTTACTCTCAATGGGAACCATGCGGTTGAAGAGTTGGAATATGTGCTGGAAAAATTTCAAGGTGATGTTGCAAAGCTTCGTGCACTTTCTCCCATTTGGATGGGAAAGGCGGCGACTAGATAAAAGGGGGTGAATCATGTATTCAGAAAAAGTGATGGATCATTTCTCAAATCCGCGAAATGCTGGGAGCATCGAGGATGCCGACGGTATCGGCGAGATCGGCAACCCGGTCTGCGGTGACATGATGACATTTTATATCAAGGTCAAAGATGATAAAATTTCCGAGATAAAATTCCAAACCTTCGGGTGTGTTGCCGCAATAGCTGTGTCGAGCATGGTTAGCGAGATGGCAGAAGGATGTACGTTAAAAGAAGCCAAAAAGATAAGCAACAAAAGCGTTGCATCCTCGCTTGACGGTCTTCCAAAGCAAAAGCTGCATTGCTCCAATCTTGGTGCTGATGCCCTCGCCAAGGCGATCCAGAATTATGAAAACAAAAATGTGTAAAACTAATTTATTAAAAAAATGAAAGAAAATCTTACGAACGGCGAACTGGAGACCTATTCCAGACAGGTCGTCCTGGCTGGCATCGGTTATAGTGGACAGTTGAAACTCAAAAACGCCAAGGTCTGTATCATCGGGATGGGTGGTCTGGGGACACAGATTGCTTTTAAACTGGTTGGAATGGGGATCGGCTACCTCCGTATGGTTGACAGGGATATCGTTTCACGATCAGATTTGCACCGACAGTACCTATACAATGTTGATGTTGTGGGACAACCAAAAGTCGAAGCCGCTTTACAAAAACTGAACCGCTTAAATCCAGATGTGGAGCTCGATCCGGTTCCGGAATCTATGAATTCATCCAATGCCAAAGCGTTGATAGATGGCGTGGACATCGTTCTTGACGGTCTGGACAGTCCCCAAACCCGTTACCTGGTAAATCGAACCTGCAACCATTTCAAGATACCCTATGTCTTTGGTTCTGCCATTGAAGCTTTTGGAAATGTCTCTACCATCGTGCCGGATAAAACGTTCTGTCTGGAGTGTTTCATGCCGGGTTTAAAAGATGAGGACCTTCCGTCATGTGGTGTCGTCGGTGTTCATCCGTCTGTTTTGGGTTTGGTTACAGCGATTCAGGTTGCAGAGGCGGTGAGATTCTTGACCGGCAAGGACCCGAAGTTGCTCAATAAGCTTTTATATATCGACCTTCAAGAGTTGGCGTTCGATACTATTGACATCTCTTCCTCACAAAACTGCCCTGTATGCGGAATCAAACCTGCCGGACCGCCGGAACGTTTGACGGACAACCTATTTGTGGAAACATGCGCAAAGGATGGAATGAGAAATTTTATCATTTCCCCCAGGGAAAGGATTGAAATTGACATTGAACGTCTGGATGCTGTTCTAAAAGAAAAAAGTTTGTCTGTAAAAAGTTCCAGCCCTTTTGGGATTACTTTCGAGGTATCCGAAGGCGTGCAAGGTAGCTTGCTTAAAAGCGGCCTTATGATCGTGCAGACATCTCCAAAACCGAAAAACAATATAAAAGACGATCTCTTTACGGCATACAAATCTGTCCTTGTGGACGGATTGGGCTTATCCCCAAACATTTTGCCCGATGTCTGAAAAAAACCCTTTTTCATTCTTCCACCTTGCTTTTCCGGTGTTGAATATACGCATCCCGGAGCGCCTCATAGGGATCAATTGCAGCTTCTTTCAAGGACTCGTAATCACCCAGTCGGAAGGAGGTATCGTTTACGATCCTGTAACCATAGATACCAACCGCGGCTTCAACCGGTTCCATATAGGAAAGTGGGTTGATGAAGCTGTCTCCAAGCAAACCCACTGAATCGCGCAGGGTGGATGGGCCCAGAAAAGGCCAAACGATATACACACCCTCTCCGATTCCATAGACACCTAAGGTTTGACCCAGATCCTCCTCACTTGGTTTTAAACGAGGATATCTCTTTGCCGGATTTCCAAAGCCGAGAATACCGAAGATGCTGTTCAACAGAAACCGATCGATTTCCGCATGAGCAGATTGCCACTTTCCTTGGAGGATGCAATTGGCCAAACGAATGGGGGTGGTTAGGTTGGTGAAAAAATTACTGACGCCAATTCGGGCAAGTTCTGGAACTACTACCTTATATGTCTTTGTAACAGGCTTGAGTATCCAGAAGTAAAATTTGTCGTTGAAGTGAAACATCCCTTTGTTCCAGAGCGATAGAGGATCCGGAACAGAGATCTCATCTTCATCTTCGTATTCATCATCGTCAAAACTATCAGGGTCGTCGTTTTGATCAGCCGCATCATCCTCTGCGGGATTTGTTGACAACATTGAATTTCCCGTAGAAGCCAGCAGGTTTTGAATTTGATGAAAGGATGGATCTGCAAGAGATGGCGGAGGGTTTTCAGGAACAAGGGCACATCCAATCATGAATGAGAAAAGAAAAGAAAAGAACACGATTTGATGTTTCAAGGGATGTGACGCTCCTCATATCAATTATTAATTAGCAGGGATAGAAGCGATTTCTTTTTCCACCGATTCTCTTATTGTTGTGCGGTTTTCTTTTTTTGCGCCTCATTTTTCTTTTTCAGACGTTCGATTAATTGATCGGGGGATACTTTTCGGAGGATTTTTTTGAACTGGGTCCGGTAGTTTTTTACCAGTCCCACTCCCTCGATGATAACATCGTAGATCTTCCATTTTTTCCCGTGCAGACGCAGGTGGTAGTTCATCGGGATTTTACCGTTTTCCCGGACGATTTCGGTTTTTACAATCGCCTTTTTATCTTTGATAATTGCCTCACCCAGATAGACCACCCTTTCATCATGGTACTCTCCCTGTACCTTGTTCAGATAAATGTTTCCGAGGAGTGTGGAAAAAACATCAGTAAACCGATCCCGTTGGCCGGAATTAAAGCGCTTCCAGTTGCGGGCCAGAGATCGCTTGGACATCTCCCGAAAATCAAAGATCCCCCGTATGATCTTCCACAGTTCTTCCCGCTGGACCTCTTTTTTGTCTTTTTCACGGTATTGGGGGTCTTTTAGGATGCTGACGATTTCATTCATCGGTTTCTGCAGCGTTTCCATCGGCGGTGTGCCATGGACCAATGTCGTCATCCCGACAAGCATCAGAACCAGTGATAGCCCAAGCCATTTCGTGATCATTGAACCTCCTGTTGCTGTGTTACGGGTGGTTCGAGTTATTAAACCCCGCCAAACACATATTTGCTGACCATCTCTTCCAAGTCAAGGGCGGACTCGGTTTCAGTTATCAGGTCTCCGGGTTTAAGAATCTCATCGGACCCACCCGACGAAAGTTTGATATACTTGTCTCCGATTAATCCGGCCGTTTTGACCGAGGCGATCACATCGTCGGTTAAAACCACTTCATTTTGTATTTTCATCTCAACAACGGCAATCTGCTTTTCGAGATCCAGTGAGATATCGGCAATATGGCCAATCTGAACCCCTGCCATTTCTATTTGGCCGCCTTTTCTGAGGCCGGTAATGGAATCGAAGTTGGCGAAGATAGAATAGTGATTTTGGCCGATCCAATCCATTTGCCCCAGCTTGACGGTCAGGTATCCGACACATGCGATGCCGATCAAAACGAAAATACCGACACATGTATCAATGGTCGTTTTTTTCATAACGCCTCCCAAGCCTAACTAACAATGAACTCATAAAATGAATTCGTTATCGACTCTGCGCTGGCAAGCACATCGCCGATGGTTTTTTCTTTTTTTATCTCCTCATAGCCCGCGGTGACCGTAAAGCAGAATCCAGGATAGGGCTGAACCTCCAAAATTTCATTCCCCTTCAACTGGTCAGCCAATTTAGCGCAGAACATCCGGGCCTGTTTCAAGTTCGTGTTGGGGAGAATAACCATAATTTTATCCCGGCCTGCCCGGGAACAGGCGTCGGAAATACGGATGCGATTCTTAACCTGTGTGGCAAAATTTATCAGTACGGTTTGAGCAGCGAGATGCCCCATTTCCCGAGAAATTTCATTTAGATTTTCCAATTTAAAAAGAACCAGGGAAAAGAAGGTGTTATGCCGGAGCATCCGAGCCACTTCTTCCCTGAACTTTTTTTCCATCTGGAGCTGGGTGGGCATTCCGGTCAGCCCGTCCTTTGGGGTGTCCAAACCCCGGATAAAATTCCGCACAACCGGATCCGAAGTATTACCGATTTCTTCCGGAGTTCCTTCAAAGACGATCCGGCCCTCATTCAACATGGCGATCCGTTGTGAAATGTAGAAAATATCCGGTATCTCATGGCTGACCATCACGCCGGTAAATCCAAACTTTTTCTGATAATCGGAAATCATGTGGTGCACGGTTGTTTTGCGGATCGGGTCGAGGCCGGTGGTCGGTTCGTCAAAAAGGATAATCTCCGGATCCGTGACCAGCGCCCTTGCCAGGGCGATCCTTTTTTTCATCCCCCCTGAGACCTCGGAAGGAAATTTGTGGTCAATCCTACCCAGGTCGAGCTGTTTCATTCTTTTCTTTACTCGCTGGTGAACCGCCTGTTCGGAAAATGCTCCCCTCTCCCTCAAGGGGAGTGCGATATTATCAAAAATATCCAGCGAATCGAAAAGAGCCGTACTCTGGAACAGGTAACTGAATTTATGTTTCAGCTTCCTTTTCGCACGGTTATTCATCTCGGAAAGCGTCTTTCCACGAAAAAGGATTTTGCCTGAATCCGGCTCGATGAGACCGATGATGTGTTTGAGCAGGACGCTCTTCCCCACCCCGCTTTTCCCGATGATGGTGGAAATCTCCCCCTGAAAAATACTGAGATCGGTTCCTTGCAAAACAGGCTGGCCACCAAATTTCTTAAAGACATTTTGAAATTGAATCAGTGGTTGTTTCATCATCTCTTACAGAAAAAAGGATGTCAATATATAATCGACTATAAGGATTAGGACACAGGAAGTCACCACGGCGGCGGTTGTCGCACTGCTAACCCCCTCAGCGCCGAATTTCGCCCGGGTGTGGGTAAAAAACCCCTGAAAACAGCATACCGTGACAACCACGGCGCCAAAAACAATCGATTTGATGAAACCGCTGGCAATGTCCTCCATTAAAACAGCGGATTCAACCCTGAAAAAATAAGTGCCGGGATTGATGCCGAGCAAAACCGAACCGCTGACATACCCGCCGAAAATGCCCACCACGTTAAAAAGGGCGGTCAATAAGGGAAAACTGATCACCGCAGCAGCGAACCTGGGGCTGACCAGATACCGTATCGGGTTGATGTCCATGGTTTCGAGGGCATCGATCTGTTCGGAGATTCTCATGATTCCAATTTCCGCGGCTATGGACGACCCGGCTCTTGCAATCACCATAATTGCAGTCATCACCGGCCCCATTTCGCGGATCAGCGAAAGGGCCACGGCCGCACCGAGCAACCCCTCAGAGCCAAATTGCACCAGGGTGTAATATCCCTGGAATCCAAGTACCATTCCCGTGAATGTACCGGTCAAAATGATGACGAAAATCGATTTCGTCCCAATAAAATAAATCTGTTGAACGGTCTTTACAATCTGCAAGGGAAAAGAAAAAATATAGAAAAAGCCCTGAAAAAAAAAGACAGCAACACTTCCAAGCTCTCGAATTTTTAAGACGGTCAGTCTACCCAGAGTGGACAAGGAATTTTTCAATATTACAAAGTTCATTTCGGATGGCCAATAGACTGCTTACGGATTCAGTTTTTCCGTTATATCTTTTTAATTTTATTAAATAAAACATAGAAAAACACACTTTTAGTGTCAAGAATAAAGCTTCACAATGGTTCATTTTTTCCCTTGCCCTCAAACCGCGATGGGTGCTAAAATTTTAAAATGATGTTACATCAGTTTGTATAATTGTGCGATCTGTTCGACGAATCATCGACCAGAGGGTAATCGGATCATGTCTTTTTTTCATCATTTTCTTCAGATTATCCGGGATTATATTTTTAATCGGCTTGAAACATCGCGTGAATCTTATCGACATAGAATCTACAATGATCTGAACAAGTTGTATGAGTACATCTGGAAAGGAAATTGTTAAATGAGAACAAACTATCGAATCAATTCAGGGATACGATTCAACGTGTTGTCAAAAGATCAATTGCAGGCCTTATTTGATGGCGTGCTTCACCTTCTGGAGTACACCGGTCTTGACGTACATCACGAAGAGGCGCGTGACATTCTCCAGAAATCCGGCGCAACAATAGAAGGTCTCAGAGTACGCATACCTGCCTATCTGGTGAAACGCGCTTTGCAGATGGCACCCCGGAGCTTCACCATCTTTGCACGCGATGGAAATCCCGATCACGATATTCACATCGGCCCAGGCCGGGCATACTTTGGTCCGGGCCCGACCCCCCCTAATTTCATTGATGTAGAGACCCTGGAGCGACGACCCTTCCTAAAATCCGATGCACGCATTGTAGCAAAAGTGGTGGATGCCCTTCCAAACATCGATTTTTGTGAGTCGCTGGGTACGATCAGTGACGTTCAATTTGAACTGGCAGCCAGCTATGAATTTGCAGAAATGTTTCCCAATACTAGTAAACCGATCGTGGCCTGGTCCTACGGGTGGGACGATTCGGAGGACATCCATAAAATCGCCGTTGCCGAGGCAGGGGGGCAGGAGGCATTTGAAAAACGTCCCAACTATATCCATTACTGTGAACCGCTGTCACCGCTGGTGAGTACATTCGAGGCGGTTGACAAACTCATTTTTGCGGTCAGACATCGGGTACCTCTGATATTTACCCCGTGTCCCTTGGCCGGAGGGACTGCACCGGTGACAGCGGCCGGCATCATCATCCAGTCAACGGCCGAATCATGGATGGGGCTGGTTCTTTCCCAGACCATCCAACCCGGCATCCCTTTTTTCATGGGAGGGGTTCTATCGGTAATGGATATGAGTGACATGATACTTTCCTATGGTGCACCCGAACTGTCCCTGATGATGGCCGGCAGTACCGAATTGGCCCATTACGCCGGTATCCCTCTTTGGCAAACAGGGGGCTGCACTGATTCTAAAGTGCTCGACGAACAGGCTGCGCTCGAAGGCTCACTTTCTTGCTTTTTTTCTGCACTGACAGGCGGCGATCTGTGCCACGACGTTGGATACACCGAGAGCGGAATGACTGGCTCTATTTTACAAACAGCAATGATGGACGAAGCAATCGGCTATTCGCGCCGTATAACACGGGGTATCGATGTTAACGACGAAACATTAGCCACCAACGTCATCCATAAGGTCGGTCCCAATGGGCACTATTTGTATGAAAAACACACGCGCCGACATTTCAAGAGTGAGTACTGGTACCCCAATCTATGTGATCGGCACAGTTTTGAGGAGTGGGAAAAGAAGGGACGTACAACCATGCGCGATAGGGTCATTACGCGGGTTCAAGACATCCTGGGCACTCATCAAACCTCTCCCATTAAACCGGACACAGAGGCGGCGATCAGGGAGGTTCTGGAAGCAGCTGAAGACCGGGTTAAGAAATCCGCCTAGGGGCCTGTATCGGACTCGAATCAAAAGGAGAATTACAATGAGTACAATTTATCAGCAATTGTCAACGTCCATCATTGATGGAGATGAAGAGAAGACTCCCGAGTTAGTCCGGAAAGCATTGGATCAGGGATTGGCACCCGTAGAAATCCTGGACAATGGGCTTCTTCTTGGAATGAACAAAGTGAGCCGCCGATTCGAACAAGAGGAAATGTTTGTACCCGAAGTGCTGTTGGCGGCCAAAGCTATGCATGACGGTCTAGAAGTGTTACGACCCCATCTGATTGCTACCGGAACCAAGCCGATCGGTAGGATTGTTCTGGGCACCGTAAAAGGCGACATCCACGATATCGGTAAAAACTTGGTCGGCATGATGTGCGAAGGTGCTGGCTTTGAAGTGATTAATCTGGGCTTTGATGTAGACCCCGAGAAATTTATAGAGGCTGTCAAGGAAAATCAGCCGGATATCATTGGCATGTCAGCGATGCTGACCACAACGATGATCACCATGGGTTATACCATTAAAGCCTTAAAAGAAGCGAATCTGCGCGATTCGGTAAAAGTGATCGTTGGTGGTGCTCCCGTCGATTCCGAAACTGTCGAGCGGATCGGCGCTGATGGGTATGCCTACAATGGACCCACTGCGGTTAAATTGGTAAAGCGTCTATTAGACGTGGCCTAGCCTATGGGAGCTGACGACAACAGCCAGAACGAACTAGAAGCATATCGGCCTCAAGCACACAAAGTTGCCCACTATTATGAGCAGTAGGGTCTGCACTACGAAGAGATCCTCGGCGCCGATGAATATGTGCGCTGTCTGGTCGATGTGGCTAGCATGACAGACAAAACTGACGACAATTTTGCAATAATTCCGTCTGGTGGAGAGATCCGACAGGAACAATTCATACGTCAATAAGGCGTAAGCAACATAAGGAGAACCGATTATGCAAGTACACAGGACGAATTATCAGATAAACGAAACGCCAACGCTCCAAGTACTTACCGAAGATCAGATCGAAGCTATCTATTATGCTGCTCTACGGGTGTTATATGAAACAGGGGTTCGCGTATATGACAAAGAAGGCGTTGAAGTTGCCTATTCCGGTGGCGCAATTGTGGAGGATAAAACCGATGAGAGTCACTTGGTGCAAATTCCGCATTGGCTGGTAGAAAAGGCGCGGGTCACCGTGCCGAGCAAGGTAGTTCTCGCTGGATTCGACCGAAAGTACCGTATGGAACTTTACAAAAACCAGATCTATTTTGGAGGTGGCTCAGACACACCGTTTACCCTTGATCCTTACACAGGAAAACGGCGACGTACTACGTACCGAGATGTGAAAAATATTGCTCGGCTGGCGCAGGCGTTACCCAACTTAAACTTCCACATGTCCTTGGGGATTACCCAGGACACCGCTGTAAGTACATACGACCGCTGGCAATATTTGGCCATGGTAGAGGGGACCAGCAAGCCGATCAATGTCACCGCTGTAGACGCCGAAGGCCTGGGTGATATCCTTGAAATGGCTCACATCCTGGTGGGCGGTAAGGAAGAGTGGCGGAAAGGCCCGACATTTTCAATTTATATCGAGCCTGTATCGCCGTTGAGCCACACTAAAGAGGTCGTGCAAAAGCTTCTGTTTGCCACCGACAACGACATTCCCTGTGTCTATACGCCCTGTCCACTTGCCGGTGCGACGGCACCAACCACTTTGGCTGGTTTACTGGTACAATCCCTGGCTGAAAGCCTGTTCGGTATTGTGATCAGCCAGATACGAAAACCAGGGGCTCAGATCATCATCGGCGGTTTGATGTCAAACATGGATATGAAAACCGCCACCTATACATACGGCTCCCCGGAGATGGCCCTGATGAGCGCTGGTTACACCGATATCACCAAATGGCTGCGAGTGCCGATGTATGAAACAGCCGGATGCTCCGATGCCAAGCTTTTCGACGAGCAATCGGTGATGGAGGCGACGATCAACATCTCCACCGCCGCTCTCATCGGTGGCAACATGATTCATGATGTGGGTTATCTTGACTCGGGCTTGACCAGCTCAATGGAGCAGATGGTCGCTGCCGACGAAATCATTGATATGGTGAAGCGCATTTTGCGGGGCATTCCTGTGAACGACGATACAATGGCCCTGGATGTGATGGGTGCTGTTGGCCCGAGTGGCCATTTTATGGAACACAATCACACCTACAACCACTTTAAGAACGAAATTTGGCGGCCAAAGCTGATTGATCGTCAAAATTGGGAGGACTGGACCCACTGCGGAAGCAAACGTTACGGCGAACGGGTCCACGATCGGGTGATCAAAATACTGGAGACCGAAACAGAGCCCCTCCTGAACGAAGCAACTTACAAGGAGCTGAGCCGCATCTGTGAACTGGCCGATACTCGTCACAAAGACGAAGAGCTCGATGTAAAGATGTTTGTGTAGATTCGGCCGATCGCCCCAACCCGTTGCACAGCGCCGGCAAACGGCTCCATGCCGGTGCATTCGATTAGGAGGGCAGCGATACTGGGGTGTTTTTGGTAAAATTCACCGCAGATGTGGCTCATATCTTTTTCAGCCCTGTCGTAATAACTTTCGGGAACTTCCGGACGTTTTTCGGGGTTCCAAAGATTGTCAAACTCCGGGCACTCATATTCTTCCTCCGCCCCGGTTTTTTTCGAATCCAACGCTCCATGTTTTCAGAAGATTTTCAACAAGTGACCAAGCGTGAAATTGTGCTGGAAGAAAACCTGCCCAGCGCTATAAACCCTCCCAAAGGCTGCCCATTTTGTACCCGCTGCCCGCGGAGAATTGGCGATATTTGTGATAACGATCCGCCGCCGGAGCAGGTCGTGGTAGATCGGCACGTCATCAAATGCCATATACCGATCGAAGAGTTAAGCAAGGTGGAGCCCGTAATCCATGTGCCGGATGCTTCAGAGCGTCTCCAAAAACCGGTGGCGGTCGGTCAATAATAGGTGCTGAAATTGAGAACAGTTTTTCAAAACCAATGTTCAGTCCATTCATTTGACTGTAACCACCAAGCATGGCGCATTCAGGATGACATACTGAGCAGTGGAACCGAGGATTAATTTGCCGACTTTTGATCTTCTTCTAACTCCGATAATAATTTCATCAATAGCGTTGTCTTTCGCGAATTGAACCAGATCTTCCCCTGGAGACAGGTAATTAACGGATGCATGTGTTTCACATGAAATATCATCTGTGTTGAAGGATGTTCTTAGATATTCCAGCTTGCCTTCCGCTTTATCAATATCTTCTTTTTGCAACGTATGACTTTGTTCCAGTGAGGTTACTATAAAAATATCGGCCTTAAAGGCATTCGCATGTTTTTGAGCTATCTTCAGAGCATCTTCGGCTACCTTAGAACCGTCATAACCCACCAGTATTTTCATTTTGTCATCCTTTCTGTATTAAAGTATGGAAACGATACAAAGTTTTTATAGACTAAAATCAGCGTATTAAACTGAAAGATTGTTGTCAAGATATTGTTAACTTGGGTAGAGGGGTTCGCGTCTTGACACGTCTTGTCATTTGATATTTTCGCCTGACTTTAAAGATCAATATGACCGGAAGGGTCTTTTTTCCACCTCAGATTCAAAAAGTCCGGCTTTAAAGAGCTCAAGGAAAATAAGATGATGACTTTGCAGCGCTTACCACCGGGCAGTCACCTTTTCACGTGCCGCCACCACTGGCTGTGAGACAGATTAGGGGCAATAAATTCCAAAGAATGCAAACTATTGTACCATGAGGAGGGGAAATGAGTCTATGTGTCAAAAATGATGTTTACTGGGCAGGTAAAATCGATTGGGAGCTTAGAAAATTCAATGGTGACGAGTATTCCACCCATCGGGGATCGACCTACAATCCATACTTAATTAAAGAGGAAAAAGTGGCCCTGATCGATACTGTTCGGGCGCCTTTTTCGAAGGAATTTATAACCAATCTTGTCAAGAAAATCGACCTTAGGAAAATTGACTATGTGATAGCCAACCATGCAGAGATCGATCACAGAGGCGCGCTTCCAGAATTAATGCTATATATTCCCGACACGCCAATATATAGTACGAAAAACGGCATCAATTCATTGAGAGGACATTATCATCAGGATTGGAATTTTAATGTTGTTAAAACCGGCAATCGCCTGAGCTTGGGGCCAAAAGAACTGCTTTTCATTGAAGCCCCGATGTTCCATTGGCCAGACAGCATGTTTTGCTGTTTGACTGAAGATAATATGCTCTTCAGCAATGATGGGTTCGGGCAGCACTATGCTTCCGAATATATGTTCAATGATCTTGTTGATCAATCGGAGTTGTTCAATGAGTGTATGAAATATTATGCGAATATACTAACCCCCTTCAGTCCCATGTTTATTAAAAAGGAAAAAGAAGTCCTCGGCTTTAATCGCCCCTTGGATATCATCTGCACCGGTCACGGGGTAATATGGCGGGATAACCCCCGGGCAGATCGTTGAACAGTACCTGGAATAGGCTGGTAATTATCAAGAAAACCAAATTACCATTATTTATGACACCATGTGGAACAGCACTCGACTGATGGCCGAAAATATTGCCGAGGGAATACAAAACAGCGATTCAGAGGTCAGCCTAAAGCTATTTAATTTGTCGAAAACAGATAAGAACGATGTTATCGCTGAAGTCTTCAAATCCAAGGCGATTCTAGTCGGGTCCCCAACTATCAACAGAGGAATCTTGGTTCCGGTTGTTATGAGTGGAGTGGAGAATCGGTCAAGATTATCAGTGCGTTATTATAAGGAATGCGGATTTGATGTTGGCGGTGAAGGTTTGCGAGTAATGTGGAACCCTGATAGTGAAAGTATGGCAAAATGTTTTGAATATGGAAGACAATTTTCTTTAAATGTTTCTGTTTAGAAGAAGGGTAGATCAATGAACGATCAGGGGGCCAACCGCTCATTTTCACTAATTATTTATTTTGTTGCCACGCTTTGGGCGGTGGAGGCGGTTAATTTTGTAACCGGTCACGAGTTTATCAGGTGGGGCATACTCCCAAGGACCGTAAAAGGCCTTGTGGGCATACCCCTTAGTCCTTTCATTCATACCGGTATAATGCATCTTATTTTGAATACGGGTCCCATCGCCATCCTTGGAGGCCTCATCTGTTGGCGAGGCAAATGGATATTCCTGGAAAAAACATTCTTCATTATTTTGGTCGGTGGACTGGGGCTATGGATAATCGGAAGATCATCCTATCATGTAGGGGCAAGTGGTTTAATGTTTGGATATTTTGGATACTTGGTTTCGAGGGGAATCCTTGAAAAGAGCTTCAGTTCGCTCATCGTTTCTTTAATTACTGTTTTTGCCTATGGTGGTTTAATATGGGGCCTGCTGCCCACTTACTCCTGGATTTCATGGGAGGGCCATCTTTGTGGATTCGTAGCTGGTATTGTTGCCGCACGGTTTGAACGATCCCGAACCTAACCTTTTAGACAAAAATCCGATCAAGGAGAATCAAGATGGCTTCCATTAAGATGATTGATGAAAAAGAAGCAACAGGCAAAGTTAACAATATCTATGACCAATTAAAAGAATCGCTTGGAATCGATTCTGACCCAAATATGTATAATGGAAATCGCCCACGAACTTGCCGCAGTCTCTTGTCTGAAAACTCAGTTGTAACTATCCCTTCATATTTTCTAAAATGCAATGACCAAGATTCAATTTTTCATTTTTCAAATTTAAGATACAATTTGACCTGACAACACGCTGAGTTACGATACGGAATGGATATGTCAGGTTTTCAGGAGGATGAAAAAATTAGGTATGTTGGAGATATCTTGATTAACTTGAGCATAACCTGCGCGAAAGGCAAGAGAACTGAATGTCGATAAACCACGAAACTCTGCGAATGCCCTGAACTCTGAAATCGTACAATCGCTTTCGCGTCAGGTTGATGCATTGTTAAAAGCTATTGTATTGATCCATTGCTTGAACGGCATTAGAAATTATAGCCTACATTAGTCTTCCTGCTTCGCCAGTTGTGTTAAGCTTTGGATAATAACAGGCGATACTCATTCCAAAAAAAGAACCTGTACACAATAGCTGAAATAAGAAGTCTTGAGTTTGCTCAAAAGTCAAGCCATTTGAAGTTGGGATGAGAACCGGCACAAGACTCGGGTCAATGACGTCTACGTCGAAATGCAGCCACAAAGGCAGTTCGGAAGTTACCAGGTGACTCAATCCTTCTTTGGCTGATTGTGTGATGCCGATTTGGACCATCTGTTCTTTGGTGTAGACCTGTAGATTTGATTCAGCGATGAGATCTGGCTCGCGCAAACCATAAACTATTATATTTTCGTCAGATATTAATGGGCATTTTTCAAACAGCGCGGTGATTTCTTCAGATCCACGACCTGTTAAAAATTCGAGTTCGCAATCAGCAGTCTCACCTGTTGGCGATGTTTCTTTGCTGTGAAAATCTGCAGGGCCGTCAAAAAATATAAGACCGACACTAATGTCCCTGGCCGCGAAAGCGTCAGAAATACCGATGAGGATTGCGCAGTTACCGCCGAGCACAATTGAGAACTCGTTTGGGCCCAGAGTTTCATTGAGTTTTGCTGCAAGCCGACGGGCAGTCTCTTGTAATGCGCTTAGATTCAAAATGCATGTCTGTTTGTCTCGCTAGCCTTCTGGTTTCGGAATTGCAATATCGCCATAATCCGTAACGGAGTGTCCCTTTGATTTCAACAAAGTAGTCAGCCCGGTATTGCGAAGAACTTTTGCCGGGTTCTCTTCTTCCGGGGTTGTACCGTCACTATTAAACGGTACGCCAAGTAAGCTAATCTTCATTGCAGCTACTTTATTGTATCACTTGCACTGCGCTCGTAGCTTCTAACAAGTGATTATGGGGTTACAGATTGTAATTATGGAGCGTTATCTGATACTATGCTATTTGACCGCATCCTTCAATGCCTTCCCGGAAACGAACTTCGGCACCATTCTCGCTTCAATATCGATCTCCTCTCCAGTCTGTGGATTCCTGCCCTTTCTGGCTTCCCTTTTGCTCACCTTAAAGCTGCCGAACCCTGAAATTTGCACTGCTTCTTTGTTCCTCAGAGCTTCCGTAATATTTGATAAAACACAATCCACAGCTGCCTGAGCTTCTTTTTTGGTCGAAACTACCTTGGCTACCTCATTAATCAAATCGCCTTTGTTCATGTTTTTCCTCCTTTCTTTGCAATATTATAGTATATTACAGAGACTATATCGAGTCCCTTTTTAAAGATTTACTATGCCCATGCCCAATTTTAAAGCCGTTGTCAGATGTTATTTATATACTACTGATGATCACTACGGTTCTTATGTCCGCGTGTCGCTCACGAAAAGCGTCGCCCTCCGCCACGCCTTGGTCCTCCAAGTCTCGCACCACCTCGACGGCCTTCAGAGCGAGGCCGGGCTTCATTGACATTAAGGTTTCAGCCTTTCAAATCCTTCCCATTAAAGCCTCCGATTGCAGACTGTGCTTCAGATTTAGCGGGCATCTCCACAAATCCAAACCCTCTTGATCTGCCAGTGTAATCGTCTTTTATAACCTTGACGGTATCAATCTCTCCAAAGATCTCAAAAGCTTTTTTAAAATCCTCTTCGGTAACCTCATACGATAAATTCCCCATGTAAATATTCATTCTGAACTCTTTCTAATAAAGATAATTTTAAAGGTTCAGTTTTTTGCCATTTAAGATCGTCATAGAATAATAGTTTCCTTTTTAAGATCGAGGCAAGAAAAAACCTAAAGTTGTGTACTATAACCGGTTGAATCCCAATCTATAGTAAGGATGGATATCAAACAGCAATCATACTGCGGCAACCGACGATTTGGATTCAGATACCGGATACCGGTCGTATTGTCAAGAAGGCATTTTCCTGTAAACAGGCTGAAAGGTACGCTCCAATATTTGTAACCATCGAAACCGAAGCAGGCTTGCCACATCATTTAATCTTTAGGTAGGCCTTTCGATAAACCCATAAATATAAGGCGGCATTAATAACAATTACCAAGCAGGCCAAAATGATTTGAAATCTTCTTGTTAATTTATCGGGATAAATAATTGGCATCAAATAATGCTCAATAAAGCTTTGATTATACATCTTCTGCCCTCCTTTTGCCCTAAGCCAATTTTCTATCGGTGTAAGGGGACATATCTAGCCTTTGATCTCTAAAATTATCGCCCAAACAATTGCAGGCAAATGGATGATCATCCATTTTTTGTTTTTTAGCAGAAAAAATCCACCAATTACAACAAATATAATGAAGATTAAATGTATAATTAAGACTAAATCAGCAGATATTCTGTAAACCATTATTATGAAGATTGCCGTTCAACCAACTGTATTGCAAAGGAATATAAGCGAATGGACGAGAAGGCGTGCAAAAATCAGTTTTTGCCCTTTTCCGTTAAAACATTAACCTGCTTATGAACGATTATACCCCGCTTCTCAAGCTCGGCGAACATTTCTTCAGGACTGAAAGCAAGTTCCAGAGCTATCACACCGCTACCCTTCACTCGTCCTTTGCTGGTCATCTGCGCCCCTATGCCCATTGGTACACCTACACACCGGGTATACGCACGCAGTTCTTCCCATCCTTCCACTGAACCGTCCGATTTCGGATGAGTATGAGTCAGGATATATTGAACAGACCTTTTCTATTTTATTCCAGTTACTTCCACATGGAGCGCATAACCGTATAGATCGGTTTTCTGATCTTCTTCAGATTGAATAAGATAGCTGAAAATGACATCGAGGACGCCCACCTCACTATCCTCGCTTTTTACTTTGTCGTTACGCAGGAATCCCCAGTCATAGAGTCCCTTTATCAGCCACATGTTTTTTGGGGGCCATGTCCCGCAAACTTCTATCAACCGGACATCCTTGTCCGCCGAAGATTCTCCGGGGGTCAGGGTCTCCGCATGGGGTATGATATACTGGGGAAGGGTGCCAAAAGGCTCCGGTAATTCGGTGTTTCGAGGCCTGGCAAATGGCGGGACTTGAACGAGTTTTCCGTCCTCATAAACTAGACAGGTCTCCAGATTTGGATCATACTCAATACGGGTTGTCTCTGCGATTGAGGACGAAAAGGCGATGGGTCTAAACGCACCGTGACCGATACGTATCGTATCAACGGTATCCAGCCTGTCGGCAGCGTACTTTGCCATCAGGTTAGTAACACCCGGCGTCATCCCGACACTCGGTACGAAGGTCTTCCCTGTTTCTTTGAACTCTTTATCAAAATCCCATTCCAAGCTACACCCGTTCAGATTGATCCCGTGAACTCCGGATTCGAAAATCGGAGCTATCGTGTGATCGTTCATGGATATGGTTGTACCGTCCAGGACGATATCGTATTGTTTCATCAGATTGAGGGTCTTTTCCCTGTCATATACATCGACCTTCATGAAATAAACACGGTGATCATCAAGCCAGGCAACCACTTCAAGACCTGTCCCCTCACTTACATCAGCAACGGTAATCTTATTGTAATCAGAACACTGTAGTATGTCATAAACCGATTCACGGCAGATTTTACCTGCACCTCCCAGGCACAATGCCTTCATGTTGCCATTCATTCCTTTATCAACCGATGTCTTAATTTTGCAATCACCCGATTTGCTCCATCCTCTTGGTGGAATGTATATACATTAAATGCCGATGTAGGTTGTGTAATAGTGTCGTAAAGGGGGGGGTGGGCGGAGAACATTCATACAATTTCTTCCTATTCATTCATTTGTACTGCCCCCCCCGATCCAGATTGCGGTACTGAATAGCCTCGGAGATATGGTCCACTTTGATATCGGGCTCTTTTTCAAGGTCGGCTATGGTGCGGGCAATTTTCAAGATGCGATTATAGGCTCGGGCCGAGAGCCCCAGTTTGTCGGTGGCAGATTCCAAAAGGTTGATTGAGGCATCACCAATGTGGCAATGTTTTTTGATATGGCGGCTGCTCATTTTGGCATTACAATAAATCTTTGTTCTTGAAAATCTAGCAGACTGAATCTCTCTGGCCATTAACACGCGCGTTCTTATCTCTACCGACGATTCCGTTTTAATTTCTCCCTTCAGATCTCTGAAGGGAACCGCCGGTACCTCCACATGGATGTCGATTCGATCCAGCAGTGGACCCGATATTTTTGATCGATACCTATGGATTTGTGAATAGGTGCATCTGCACTCATGCTTTGGATCAGAAAGATATCCGCAGGGACATGGATTCATGGCAGCGATCAGCATAAAATTTGAAGGATAGGTCAGGGTTGATGCTGCCCTCGAAATGGTGACATGCTGATCTTCCAAAGGTTGGCGAAGCACCTCCAGGACATGTTTTTTATATTCGGGGAGTTCGTCCAAAAAAAGGACGCCGTTGTGGGCCAGGCTGACCTCGCCGGGTCTTGGAATATGGCCCCCGCCGATTAAACCGGCGTCTGAAATGGTATGATGCGGGGCCCTGAAAGTTCTTCTGGTGATCAGCGACCGGTCGCTTGACAGCATCCCAATCACACTGAATATTTTTGTGATCTCGATGGCTTCATCAAATGTTAACGGCGGAAGTATGGAAGGGAGTCGTCGTGCCAACATGGTCTTCCCAGAACCCGGTGGACCGATCATGATCAAGTTGTGCCCACCGGCAGCGGCAATTTCTAAGGCCCGCTTTGCATGCTCTTGCCCCATGACCTCTGAAAAGTCCGCCTCGGATGTGTCGTCGAACTCAGAAATTGTCGAAATATCTGCTTTTTCCGGCTCTATATGGATAAAACCACGAAAAAATTCGACGACTTGTGACAAGGTTTTCACAGGATGGACCGAAATTCCATCTACGACAGATGCTTCCCGTCTATTGCCATATGGGACTACTATCCCCTGATAACCGGCTTTTTTTGCGGCAAGGGCCATGGGAAGTGAGCCGTTGACCGGTTTAATTCGGCCATCCAATGAAAGCTCACCCAGAATCAGGTATTTGGAAATGATTTCTTGTGGTATGGTTCCGGTTGCAGCCAATATTCCCAAAGCGATCGGCAGGTCAAAACCGGTTCCTTCTTTTTTAATATTGGCAGGGGCCAAATTAACAGTGATTCGGTCATCGGGAAAGGTAAAACCTGAATTGCTTATGGCTGTTTTCACCCGCTCTTTACTCTCTTTCACGGTAGCCTCTGGAAGACCGACCGTGGTAAAAGCAGGCAGTCCCGGGGTGATATCCACCTCGACCTCAATGGTAAACGCATCAATGCCGATAACCGCGCTGCTTAATATCTTTGCTATCAAAGCGTTTCCTTTTTTTATTTCAATTTAAAGCAATCATTTTATTCCGGACAACCGCATTATCATCTCTGTTCCCTTCGATTTTACAAAGCCCGAGTTAAAAAAACAACCTGTTTCAGACAAGAGTTGTATTATCTGCAATTCTGTGTTAACGAAAATATCGGCAAAATCATGATTTGAGAAAAATCTCACTGGATACAAATTTAAATGCGCCATTTATCTTTTTAAAGTTCACCTTTTACCGGTATGTATTATAATCAAAGAACAGTTGCAAAGCCTGTATTTTGCTCCGGTGTCGGTGTTCACTCCGGCAAAAAGGTAAATTTGACCATTAAACCGGCGCCTCTCAACCATGGCATCAAATTCAAAAGAACAGACCTGCCGAATAGTGCCTGCATATCGGCTCGTTTTAATATGGTGGTGGACACCAGCCTCGCCACTGTCATTGGGTATGACGGATTTATCGTCTCAACAATAGAACATCTCATGGCCAGCTTTTCAGGCCTTTCAATCGATAATGCCCTGGTTGAGATTGATGCCTATGAGGTGCCGATAATGGACGGTAGCGCCGGTCCTTTTACTTCAGCAATTTTAAAAGCCGGGATAACTGAGCAAATTGGGCCAAAGTATTTTTTTGTGGTAAAAAAACCGGTTGAAATAAAGGAAGGTGATAAATCTGTCAGCATGTACCCCTCTTCAACTTTTAAAATCAGCTATACCATCTCCTTTGATCATCCCTTAATTAAATATCAGTCCTATACAATAAATGTGTCCGACAAAGTGTTTGAAAAAGACATATGCAGTGCCAGAACATTTGGCTTTTTAAATGAAATAAAATACCTAAGATCCTATGGTTTCGCTAAGGGAGGATCCCTCGATAATGCTGTCGTCATCGATAAGGAGGCAATTATAAATAGTGGTGGTCTGCGCTATCCGAACGAGTTTGTGCGCCATAAAATCCTTGACTGCATCGGTGACTTTTCACTCCTCGGTCTGCCGATTATGGGCCATGTCATCTTGAACAAATCCGGCCATTCTTTCAACCATGCCTTCCTTAGAGAGTTCATTAACCAAAAGGAATCATGGGAGACCCGCGCAGTTCAGGATATGGATGACCTCTCCCGTACTTAATCAAAATAGCTTGCCATTTGAAAAGACATTCGGTATGGTATGGCAAGAGAGAGCGCTCACCGGTTTTTAGGTTTTTTCTAAAATAACCAGTCCCACAGCTAACTGTTATAAACACATTCAAATATAAATGGCCTCCATATCACGCCAAAAAATAGGTGCAATTTTCATTGGACTCTTTTTTTTGTTTCAGAATTTGGTTTTCGCCCAGGAAGCAAAGCTTACAAACATAATTGTTACAAATACACGTGATGATCTCCTTCTTTACCTTAATGTTGAGGGAGCATTCAGAGAAAAAATGAAAGATGCGATTTTAAGCGGAGTTCCCACCACTTTTTCATTTTTTATTACCCTCTATCTGAAGCGCAATTTTTGGATCGATGAGAAGATCGCAGATATCACCATCACCCATACCATAAAATATAGCAATATTAAGAAGGAATATAGTGTCAAAAGATCTTGGGAGAATGGAGAGGCCAAAATTATCCAATCGTTCAGGGAGGCACAGAAATTGATGACCGAAATTGCCAGCTTAAAAATTCTTCCGTTATACAAGCTGGAAAAGGGCGTGCCGTATCAAATTAGGGCAAAGGCCAAACTTAGTAAACTGACACTTCCTCTCTACCTGCATTATGTCCTGTTCTTTGTTTCTCTTTGGGATTTTGAAACCGATTGGTATACAACCGATTTCATCTACTGATCTTAATCGATGGACAGCTGAAATTGGAAAAAGCAAACCATACTTCAGCCCTCGACTTCCCGACATTAACCGATGAAAGCTAACAGACACAAAAAAACCCCATCGTCTCTTTCGCAAAAGGAGCGAAGGAAACGGAAACGCGAAATCGTCCTTATTGCGATCATTGTCGTGGTCGTGGGCCTTATCACTTTTGCCGAAATCAAGATTATCAGTTTTGGATCTGGCTTTCCCGTTTCAAATACAACGTTGATGTTTATTCTGATCAACATTAACTTGCTGTTACTACTTTTATTGATTTTTCTTGTTTTGAGAAACCTTGTAAAGCTCCTCTATGACCGGAAACGAAAAGTGATGGGAGCCAGGCTCCGTACGAGACTCGTTATTGCTTTCATTGCACTCACTCTTTTGCCAACGAGCGTGCTTTTTTTCTTTTCCATTAACTTCATTACCACCAGTATCGAGTTTTGGTTCAATGTTCCCGTAGAACAGGCTCTCGAAAACTCTCTACAAGTGGGAAGGAGTTTATATAACCATGTTAAGGATAATAATAGCTTTTTTCTTAAAAGAATCGCATACCAGGTGAATGCAAAAAAACTGCTAGACCCAAAAAAAAGCAAGGCCCTTTCCCGCTACATTCAAGTCGCCCAGCGAGCGTTTAACCTCGATGCAGTAGAAATTTATTCTATCAACTCAAAACGGCTTACACTTGCCCTCGCCTCTGATTTGGAAAACGAATATTTAAGGGTTGTTTCCGCTGACAATCTTCAAAGAGAAAAAGGATCGGACGGCGCCATCAGCGTTACCGAAGCGATCCTCACCGGAGAATTGATAAGAACCATCGGCACTGTTCCCTTTGGCGCCCAAAAAAAAGACATCGATGCTTTTGTGGTGTTGACCAATCTGGTCCCACCGGATCTCTTAAGCAACATGGCATCCATTTCAAAAGGATATGAGGAATATCAACAGATCAAGCTTCTAAAAAAACCAATTAAGATCACCTATTACATCACGCTCTCCATTGTGGCCTTGCTGGTGATATTTTGCGCCATTTGGTTTGGCTTTCGTCAGGCAAAATCGATCACCATACCGATTATGGAGATGGCTGATGGTACACGAAGAGTTGCTGAGGGAGATCTGGGGTTTAGCATTGGTTCGACGGCTGATGACGAAATCGGGATCCTCGTTGATTCATTTAACAAAATGACAAACGATCTGCAAGTCGGGAGAGAGCAGCTGGAGCTATCTGCCCGCATGTTACAACGCCAAAATATCGAGATCGAAGAGAAACGGCGATACACGGAATTTGTCCTAAAAAATGTTTCCGCTGGTGTTATTACGCTTGACGCAGACGGCCTTATCACCTCAATCAATACATCCGCCGAGAAGATGCTCAATCTAACACCCAAGGAGATCTTAAATAAAAGCTATCAAAATCTTCTTAATGAACAGCATTTAAACCTTGCAAAGGAAATAATGGAAAATCTTATGAGTTCCCGGCGAGATACGGTTGAGCTCCCTTTCAGATTGAGCATAGATGGAAGATCCCGAAGTTTTTTAGCACACATCACCGCCATCAGCGACGATGCCGGGAAGCATATGGGTATCGTCATGGTATTCGACGATCTGACCGAAATAGAAAAGGCCCAGCGGATGGCGGCTTGGCGGGAGGTTGCACGCAGGATTGCACATGAAGTGAAAAACCCATTAACCCCCATAGCGCTCTCGGCTCAACGGTTGCGGCGAAAATATTCCGACCAGCTGAGTGACGAGGTATTTGATGAATGCACCAAGACGATAATTGATCATGTTGATTTAATCCGGAACCTGGTAAATGAATTTTCATCCTTCGCCCGCTTTCCCACAGCAAGCCCTCAGCCCTGTAATTTGCTTCCCATCATCGAAGAGACGGTCGCACTCTATCAAGAGGGCTATAATAATATTCATTTTGAAATCACCACGCCAGATGACTTTCCCCGTATGAACCTTGACCGTCAGCAGATAAAGCAAGCGATGATCAATCTGATCGAAAATGCCATCGCAGCCCTAAAAGAACGAGGCCGTATTTCCATCTCATTAACCGATGATCCCATTTTAAAACTGATCCGGATAGAAATTGCAGATAACGGACCCGGTATTCCCGATGAGAATAAGACCCGTCTTTTTGAACCCAATTTTTCAACTAAAAAGTCAGGCATGGGATTAGGGCTTACAATAGTGAATTCGATTGTGGATGATCACGGTGGTCGGATCCGCGTTCAGGACAACCAGCCCCGGGGGGCTAAATTTGTCGTCGAACTACCAACTTGACAACTTTGATAAATCCGTAAAAGCAGGTTTGAGAATCATATGGCGCAATTTTAAACCGAAACAGCGATCGCATTTTCCGTAGCTTGTCGAAGCGCAGCGCAGATCCCGATATCCTTGGCTGCGGGATTCTTCAAGAGATGAATTTTAAATTGCAGATTCGTGAGAATTGTGTTTTAACCTGCGGTCATTCCGGTTGCAACAGAACCGGGGAGATAATTCTTTATAACTGGCAATTTATATTTGGCATATGTTTCCATCTATTTTAATCGTCGATGACGAACCTTCTATACTTAAATCTTTAAGCGGCCTTCTCTCTGATGAAGGATTCGAAGTTTCAACAGCTTCAAATGGTTATGAAGCAATTCAGCTCGTTAGTACCGAATCCCCGGATCTTATTCTACTTGATATTTGGATGCCAGGATTAGATGGTATCGAAACCTTGACCGAAATTAAAAAAGAGAATCCCCACATACAGATTATTATCATCACAGGGCATGGAACAATAGAAACTGCAGTGAACGCCACAAAGCTCGGTGCGTTCGACTTTATCGAAAAACCGCTCTCAATCGACAAGGTTATTGTCGCGATCAACAATGCCCTCAATTTCAGGCGGCTTGAAGAAGAGAATAAATATTTACGAAAAAAAACCATGGAAAAGCACTCAATTAACGGAACCAGCCCAGCCACTCTTGAGTTAAAAAAGCAGATCGCCACTGCAGCACCAAGTGATAAATCGATTTTCATCACCGGGGAGAATGGTACAGGAAAAGAACTGGTTGCAAGATCCATTCATCTTCTAAGCCCGCGTGTCAATCATCCTCTCATTGATGCAAATTGTGCTGCAATTCCTGATAAATTTATCGAAAGCGAACTGTTCGGTCATGAAAAAGGGGCACTTGCGGCGGCAACCCCAAAAAAGATCGGTAAATTTGAGCTGGCTACCAATGGAACTCTTTTTTTTGATGAAATAAGTGACATGAGTTTAAGGACCCAAGCTATGCTTCTTCGGGTCTTACAGGAGCAGCAATTCCAGAGAATTGGCGGCGGGAGAGTACTGAATGTGAATGTAAGGGTGATAGCTGCCAGTAACAAAGATATTGAAACAGAAATTGAAAAAGGCCGTTTTAGAAAAGAGCTTTATTATCGGTTGAATGTGATACCGATTGAAGTTCCCCCCTTAAGACATCGTCCTGATGATATACCTCTATTGGTCGAAATCTTTTTTGACGAACTTTCAAAGGAAAATCAGCGTCAAAAAAAAAGAATGAACCACGACGCGTTGGAATTACTGTTTAACTACTCCTGGCCCGGGAATGTCAGGGAGCTTAAAAATCTTACGGAACGATTGGCCATCATGATCCAAAGTGATGCCATTGATGCTTCAGATATCCCGCATCCGTATAATCCGAATGCGGGTGAAGGGGAACAGCCATCTGAATCGAATCTGTTTTTTATTGATCGGCTCGAGGATGCCAAAAAAGCTTTTGAAATGGCATTTATCAAAAACAAGCTTTCCAAAAACAAAAACAATCTCGCCAAAACGGCCGAAGCAATCGATATCAAACAGAGTTATCTAGATGAAATCCTCAACCGTTGAATCCCGTCTTCTTTCCGCCTGTCACCGTTTCGTACGTTTAATCCTGCATCCTAAGTTATAACATTTTATCGTGGCATGAAATTGAGAATCATTGGTGGAAATTTTAAAGGCAAGAAACTGCAACCGGTTCGAGGCAGACGAACTCGGCCGACAGCCGATCGAATTCGGGAGTCGATATTTGATATTATAGGAGATCGCGTTCGTGAAGCTATGGTTCTGGATTTATTTGCCGGTACGGGGGCCCTCGGAATCGAGGCGTTGAGCAGGGGCGCTGATGGTGCTGTATTCATTGACAACGACGAGAACTCCAATTTCATGATTCGAAAGAACATCCACTCATGTGCCTTCGATGAAAAGACAAAGGTTATTAAATGGGATATTGTTAAGAATTTAAATTGTATTTGCACCATTAAACCGAAGTTTGATCTTGTCTTGATGGATCCGCCTTATAACAAAAAAAAAATAACAATGACGCTGCTCAATTTACACCAAAGCCGCTCTTTAATCAAAAGGGCCGATATCATTATTGAACACAGTGTCGCGGAACCGATTTCTGAAAACCATTCGATATTCAAGATGATTGATCAGAAAAGATATGGAAAAACCCTTGTTTCAATTTTAAATTTCATGATATAAATTGTGTTCCAACACTCATTCTGATTTACTGGGTAAAACCGCCTTAATTTATTGACGGAGAGGTCTCAAATGGGAACAATCGCCATATATCCAGGGTCATTTGATCCGGTCACAAATGGTCATCTGGATATGATTGAAAGAGGATTGAAACTTTTTGATAGAATTATTGTGGCAATACTGATCAATCTCGACAAGGATTCTCTATTTTCTTTAGAAGAACGGACAGAGATGCTTGAAATAAGCTTGAAAAGATTTTCAAACATTGAAGTGGACACCTTTGACGGTCTTCTCGTCGATTATGCAGCTAAGCGGAATGTCCACGCGATACTTCGGGGATTGCGTGCGTTATCGGATTTTGAATACGAATTTCAGATGGCGATGATGAACCGTCGGTTAAACAAAGAAATTCAATCGGTCTTCCTCATGACTGGGCTCCGATGGATATTTACCAGTTCGTCTATAATTAAAGAAGCGGCGAAGTTCGGCGGCAATATCTCCGATATGGTTCCTCAATTGGTCTATGAGAAGCTTAAAGAAAAATTCAATCGCCCCACCAAAATGGGTTCAGATTAGGATCTTCCCAACGGTCAAAGCAGAAACCCGGTTGACTGAAATATGAACCCTCAACCGCAAGATCTTATTCCCTCACCGAATCACAACGGAGAAATAAACATGTCCCTATCCCTTTCCAAGAATGCAAAGATCGTTATTGAAAAACGGTATCTTAGAAAAGATAAAAATGGAAAAACAACGGAGACGCCAGGGGGCCTCTTTGAAAGGGTGGCTACAAATGTTGCCGCAGCAGATGCAAAGTTTGAATCCTCTTGCGATGTTGATAGAACGACGAAAAAATTCTTAAAACTTCTCAGCAATAGGTTGTTTTTACCCAACTCGCCCACCCTGATGAATGCAGGACAGCGGCTCGGGCAACTCGCCGCCTGTTTTGTACTGCCCATCGAAGATTCGATGGAAAGCATCTTTGAGACCCTAAAGCATACGGCCGCGATTCATAAAAGCGGCGGCGGGACCGGATTTTCCTTTTCAAAGATTCGTCCCCATAACGATGTCGTGTTGTCAACAGCAGGTATATCAAGCGGCCCAATTTCATTTATGTCTGTTTTTGACACGGCCACAGAGACGGTCAAGCAGGGCGGAACCCGAAGAGGGGCGAATATGGGATTGTTACGGGTTGATCACCCTGACATAGAAGCGTTTATTGAGTCAAAAAATGATCTCGAAAAATTAAACAATTTTAATATATCAGTCGCCTTGACCCGGGAATTTTTGACTGCTTTGGAAAAAGGATCCCAATATGATCTGATCAATCCCCGTACAACCAACACCAAGGGATCGGTTTCCGCCAGAAAAATTTTCGATAAAATCGTATTTTCCGCCTGGCAGAGCGGGGAACCTGGAGTCGTTTTTATCGATCGCATCAATGAAAAAAATCCGACCCCCCACCTAGGCAGTATCGAGGCCACAAATCCCTGTGGGGAACAGCCGCTGTTGCCATATGAATCCTGCACATTGGGTTCAATCGATCTGTCAAAAATGGTCGACAAAAACAGTGTTAATCTGGGCAGGCTTAAAAAAACGGTTCGTGACGCCGTTCACTTCCTTGATAATGTTATCGAAATCAACAACTATCCCCTGCGACGCATTGAAGAAATGAGCAAAGGGACAAGAAAAATCGGTCTTGGTGTAATGGGTTTTGCCGATATGTTGATAAAAATGGAAATACTTTATGATTCTGAAAAAGCGGTTGTCCAGGCCGAGAAAATCATGTCCTTGATTGCGCATGAATCAAGACAAGCGTCTGCAAACCTCGCTAAAAAACGAGGGAACTTTCCATTTTATAAGGGCAGCATATTTGATAATGAATCCACACCTTATATGAGAAATGCCACTACCACCACAATCGCACCAACCGGTACGATCAGCATCATTGCAGACACATCAAGTGGTATCGAACCGATTTTTGCCGTGGTCCATCAAAGACATGTCCTTGACGGCCAGACGCTTTACGAAATCCATCCACTGTTTGTTCAACTGGCTAAAAAGGCGGGCTTCTATAATAAGACCCTTGCCGGTGAAATTGCAAAAACAGGTTCTGTCCAATCGATCGATATGGTTCCGGACCATATCAAAAAATGCTTCAGAACTTCCCATGACATCGCACCTGAATGGCATGTCCGGATTCAATCTGCGTTTCAAAAATATACAGATAATGCGGTTTCAAAGACAGTTAACTTTCCAGCGGATGCCACCCCGGAACAGGTTGAAAAGGTGTATCGACTCGCCTATAAAACCGGATGTAAAGGCGTTACCATTTACAGGTATGGAAGTCGAGGTAAACAAGTTCTGAATCTCGACATAGATAAACAAGAGAGTACAAAAATTTTACCTAGACCCAGACCGATCCGGACCCGGGGCATTACCGAACGAATGAAAACCGGATGCGGTAAACTGTATGTTACCATAAATTCTGACGATATGGGGATGTGTGAGGTTTTTGCTCAGATGGGAAAGACCGGCGGATGCGCCTCCTCTCAAATAGAAGCGGCGGGTCGTCTTATTTCGCTCGCTTTACGGTCAGGTGTAAAGGTGGACGCCATCGCAAAACAGCTCATCGGAATTAGATGTCCTTCACCTTCATGGCAAAACGGCAGCATGGTTCTCTCCTGCCCGGATGCCATTGCACAGGTGCTAAAAAACCTAACTGATTCAGATATTGTCGAAAACGAGGTGATGATGGGCGTATGCCCTGACTGCAGCGGGATTATGGCCCACGAGGAAGGGTGTCTGGTCTGCCATTTGTGCGGGTTCTCAAAATGCAGTTAGGATCTCTAAAAAATATACCGGAGGACCACAAATCCGGCTATAAGAAAAACTGTGAATGCAACAGCGAGTAAATTGAAATAGTTGTCAATAAAAGACTGAATCCTTGGGCCAAAACAGTAGATGAGCCCTCCCACCAGAAAAAATCGTGCTGAACGGGAAACAACAGATGCAACGATAAACACCCAGAAATTGATATTAAATGCACCTGCCGAAATTGTGAACACCTTATAGGGTATCGGTGTAAACCCGGCAATACCGATCGCCCATGCATCGTATGCTCGATAGAGCTCCCTTATATAATCAAATTTTTGATCTAGACCATAAAAGGCAATTATCCGCTCACCGATCCCGGACATAAACTGCCATCCGATGATATAGCCTATGCAGCCCCCGATCACAGACCCAACTGAACAAATCAGTGCAAATTTAAACGATTTTTTAGGTGCGCCGATCGAGAGGACGATGAGCAAAACATCAGGAGGTATCGGAAAAAAAGAAGACTCGCTCAATGCGAGTAGAAATAATGCCAACGCCCCATATGGCGTTTCAGCCCAGTGGAGCACCCAATCGTAAAGTCGACGCAACATCAACTATATTCTCCATCCACATTCGCCCACCAGTTTGACAAACCTGCACCCCCCCAGATTCGTTTCGCGGACACCGCCTTCATCCTTATACAGTTTTATCAGCGATTGTGAATACTGATCACCGACAGGTATTACCAAACGTCCGTGAACAGCCAGCTGATTTACCAGAACTTCCGGGATGTCAGGGGCACCCGCGGTAACGATAATGGCATCGAAAGGACTTTCATCGCGCCATCCTGCCGTGCCATCAGAATATTTGGTTACAATATTGTAATAGTAAAGTTTATCAAAAAGCTTTCGTGTTTTTAAATATAGTGAGTGTATTCGTTCAATGGTATAAACACGATATGCTAATTTTGCAAGAATTGCCGCCTGATATCCGGATCCTGTCCCAATTTCGAGCACACGATCCTCTTCTGAAAGTTGCAGTGCTTCAGTCATTTCAGCCACAATATAGGGTTGAGATATGGTCTGCTGGTCTCCGATGGGGAGCGGGAAATCACCATATGCCTGATCCATCAGGGCCTCGTCGACAAAAAGATGCCTTGGCACGGTTCGCATTGCCGAGAGCACCCCTGGATCGGTGATGCCCCGTGCTTCAATTTGTTTCTGAACCATCCTTTCACGAAAGTGTTCGTACTTTATGGATTCTTTTTTCATAATTGAAATTTCACTATCAAAACAACGAAGTGGGGTCAAGAATATAGGAATTAGTCTGGTGATTCCTTAAAAAAGAAATACAAAAAGTCCTTGATTTTTAAGCAAAATGTTACATAATCTGGAGCAAATTCAATTCAAGTTCTCCGCTCAGCTCAATCGGTTGATTTACGAGCTGTTTTGATTAAAAAGCGTTTCCCACATGAACAGTATAAAACATCTTCTACTATCTGTCTTTGTCGCTTTGTTCATTGTTGTTCTCGGAACAACCGGATATATGGTAATCGAAGGATAGAACGTTCTGGATTCCCTATATATGACCGTCATTACACTATCAACCGTTGGATACGATGAGGTAGAAGAAACAAGTAACATTGGACGCATATTCACTATTTGCCTGATTTTTCTGGGGGTTGGCTTTTTTTTATATATTACAGGCGCCATCGTCCAATTCATGGTGGAAGGGCGAATCGGAGCCGTATTGGGGAGGAGAAAATTGGAAAGAAAAATCGACCAGTTGAAAAACCATTATATCATCTGTGGATATGGCCGTATTGGAAGGACTTGATATAAAAACATTCAAAGAAAACCGCTCAATCTGGTGGTTATTGAGAAAAACCCGGAATTGATTCCCGCAATGGACGAGGACGGCATTCTTTATGTGTCCGGAGATGCTTCGGATGCGGGCAACCTGATCAAAACCGGGATAGAACACGCAAACGGCCTCATTGCCGCGTTAGGCTCTGATGCCGACAATGTCTTTCTGGCTTTGACCGCCAGGCAACTCAACCCGGATCTGTTTATTTTGGCAAGGGCGAGCCAGAAGGAATCCATCTCGAAATTGACGGCTGCAGGTGCGACTCAAGTGGTATCACCCTATGACATAGGCGCCGCCAGTATGGCTCAACGGATATTGAGGCCTGCAGTGACAAGTTTTTTTGATCTTGCTTTGACACACGAACGTAAAGATATTCATATGGAAGAGATGCCTGTAAGTGCTTAATCCAAACTGACAAATGTCATGTTGAGGGATTCCGGTATCAGACAACAACTGAACTTGATCATCATTGCCATAAAGGCTTCGGATGGCGGAATGCTGTTCAACCCATCATTTGAGACCACCATCCAGGCGGGGGATACGGTTATCGCTGTGGGAGAATTAGAAAACCTTGAAAAATTAGAGGCTATCTTGAATCCATAAATCAGATCTTATAGATGATCCTTTTTTCCGTAATGAGGATGTCAATGTACCGATCGTGAGATTCCATCGGTACCTGCTGAACAATCTGGTCTTCAAAGGCAAGGGAAACCTTTCGAGTGGTGTTCGGGAGTTTTGAAATAAGCCGGTCGTAATATCCTTCACCAGATCCGATTCTTCCTCCTTTTTCATCAAACGCAATCCCGGGAATAAATGCAATATCAATATACTCAATCGGAACAACTTTACAAAGGTGCCTTTTGGGTTCTTTTATACCTCTCGCTCCTGTTTTTAAATTTGCTTTTAAATTATCAACTTTCATCAATTTCATCTCATGTTTTCCAATGTCAAAGGCTGGGAGAACAACGGTTTTGTTGATACTGAAACATCTCTCAATGATTTCCCTCATCTTGATCTCATTGTATCTATTGAGATGGAGAAGTGCAATTTTTGCTTCCAGGAAATTGGCAAATTCAAACAATCGATTTTCAATATCTTGGGTTTTTTTTAATCGCTCGCTACCAGAGAGTGAATTGAGAACATTTTTTATTTCACTCCGTATGTCGTTCTTTGTTGCTTGGATTTCTTCCATCGGTGTCTCCTGCCACAATAATCAAAAATAATTTGCGGTGGTTATACTAGACAAAATAGACCACCAAAGTCAACTTTCAAAGATCATTGACTAAAAACCGGATGCATGTTAATTTTGATAGTTTAAATAAAACTGATTTTCCAAAAAATATAGGTATTGTTATGCTTGAAATCAAGTTTGTTAAAAAAAATTTATTTGAGGTAAAAAATGCCCTTTTGATGCGGGGGGAAACCGGTGATCTCGATACTTTCGAGAGTTGTGAAGCCAAACGCAGAGAATTTCTTTTTGAAATTGAACAATTGAGACATCACCGCAATGTGGTTTCTGATCAGATTGCGGAAATGAAAAAAAAAAGTGAGACCGACGACGACCTGCTAAAAAAAATGCGCGGTGTTTCAAAAACGATCAAACAACTTGAAAAGAATCTTTCAGAATGTGAAGAAACAATGGAGCAGATTCTCATGGCTCTGCCCAATATACCCCATCCATCGGTTCCATTGGGAAAGGACAGTTCAGATAATCCGGTTTTAAAGCAGGTGGGTGAGCATCCGGATATACGTTTCAAACCACAGCCACATTGGAGCATAGGGAGCCGGCTCAACATTCTCGATTTTGACAGAGCCTCCAAGATAGCAGGTGCCCGCTTTCCTCTATATTTCGGTGCGGGTGCAAGACTAGAGAGGGCCCTTATTAATTTTATGCTCGATGTACACACCACTGAACACGGTTACAAAGAGGTTCTTCCTCCCTTTATTGTGAATCGACAAAGCATGACGAATACCGGTCAACTCCCGAAGTTTGAAGAAGATCTTTTTAAACTGGAGGGCTGGGATTATTTTCTGATCCCGACAGCAGAGGTCCCGGTTACCAATATCCACCAGAATGAGATCCTGGATGAAGATGTCCTCCCAATTAACTACACCGCCTACACCCCCTGCTTCCGCAGCGAAGCAGGATCCTATGGAAAAGATACAAAGGGACTAATCCGTCAACATCAGTTCAACAAAGTGGAACTGGTCAAATTAACCAAGCCGGAAACTTCCTACGATGAACTCGAAAAACTTCTCGGCCATGCTGAAACCATTCTACAATACTTAAAACTCCCTTATCAGGTTATAACCCTATGTTCAGGAGACCTGGGCTTCTCAGCGACAAAAACTTATGATATTGAAGTCTGGCTGCCGGCCCAAGCCGTTTACAGGGAAATTTCTTCGTGTAGTAATTTTGAAAGCTTCCAGGCCCGGCGTGCGAACATCAGGTTCAGAAGAAAAGGGAAAAAGGGTACGGAATTGGTCCACACGTTGAACGGATCAGGGCTCGCGGTAGGACGTACGGTTGCCGCCATACTAGAGAACAATCAGCAGGCGGACGGATCGGTGGTCATCCCCGAGGTTTTAATATCTTATATGGGAAAAATGGAAGTAATCAAACCATGATACTGCAGGACTGTCCGAAAACTATCCGGCCTTATCTCCTTCCGAAGCAAAAAGGGAAGCTGATTTATCGTTGTTTGGGTTGTGGTTTGGAATCCGGCATAGAAACGCTTTTATATACTTGTCCAAGCTGTAGTCAGGTGCTTTTGATTTATGATCTGGAATTTGACCGATTAAAAAAAATCTCGAAAAAAACATGGCAACAGATTTTCAATTATCGTAAAATGCTGACGATCCCCGCGCTTAAGGGGATCTACATGTATCACGAATTTATCGGACCGATCATGCCCCTCGACGCCATTGTCTATTTGGGTGAGGGTCACACACCTGTTGTGGAAGCAAATGCGTTTATGCAGGATCGTGCAGGCATACAATTCTACTTCAAAAACGACGGCCAGAACCCCAGTGCGTCTTTTAAAGACCGGGGGATGGCCAGCGCCATAAGTTACATTCATTTTTTGTTACAGAAAGGATACCTCTCAGATGTGTTGGCCATATGCGCATCCACCGGAGATACATCCGCGGCAGCAGCCTTATACGCATCCTTTCTGAATCCCCGGGTCAAATCCGCCGTCTTGCTGCCCCACAAAAAGGTAACGGGACAACAGCTTTCCCAGCCATTGGGCAGCGGAGCGAAAGTGTTTGAAATTCCAGGGGTATTTGACGATTGCATGAAAGTGGTCGAAGCTTTATCAGACACGTACAATGTGGCCCTTTTAAACTCAAAAAATGCTTGGCGACTTCTGGGGCAGGAATCGTATTCCTATGAAATCGCACAAGATTTTGAATTTGACATGGAGAACAAGGTCGTGGTTTTGCCTATCGGCAATGCAGGCAATATCACGGCTGTGATGGGCGGATTTTTAAAGTTTTATGAAATCGGCATTATCAGCACCCTGCCAAAAATAATAGGAGTTCAGTCGGAACACGCCAACCCGGTTTATCGCTATTATCTGGAACCGGATCCGAAAAAACGCAAATTCGTTCCAATGACCGTAAAATCGAGCGTCGCCCAGGCTGCCATGATCGGCAACCCGGTTTCAATGCCAAGGGTGATTCACCTGGTAGATATGTATAACAACATGTCAGACAAACAGAAAACTTTTTTTGTTGATGTTCCTGAACAGGCCATAATGGATTGGGAGATTCTGGCAAACCGTAATGGACATATTGCCTGTACGCACGGTGGCGAATCTCTCGCCGGACTCGTGGTCGCCAGGCAAAAAGGGATTGTTGATAAAAACGAAATTGCTATCGTCGATTCCACTGCACATGCCTTGAAATTTTCTGGTTTTCAGGAAATGTATTTTAAAAAAAAATTTCCGCCGGAATTTGAAATACTTCCTAATCCGGGCATAGTTAACACTCCTGAACTGATTCGACCAAAAGACCTCAAAAAGGTTCCGGAACCGGGAAGACCACTGAAGGGGACCGAATTGAGGCTGTTTATCAGCCGTATTTCCGAAGAGATAGCAAAGATCCTTGAACTGGAAAAGGTATAAATCCCATGAAACCGTTTTGTTTTCATTTTGCAACCGGGTTTCTGGTAATACTCTTTTTAATTGGACCGTGGCATCCTGACCCCGTCTATAGCACTTTTTTATATAAAACCTACGTCGTGAAACAGGATATGGGGTGGGACATCCTGTGTGACCCCCATATTGTTCAAAAGAATGAATCGCTTATAAACCTCTTTAAACAAAAAGGGGAGATTGCCTATAAGAATTTTCAAGGGTTTTTGAGAATATTTCGACGGATTAACCTGCATGTCCGGGCTATCGACAAGATTTTGCCCGGTCAGCACATTATTATCCCCATAAAAAAATTGGAATCTGATGCCCTGCCCGGGCAATCGACAGGGATTGTTACTATCCCATTTGTGACCATCACCAACGTAAAGGAAATAATCGAATCGCACTCCACAGCCTATGAAATACAAAAAGGTGATTCCATATTCAGCCTGATCGACAGTAAATTCCGCAGGCACGGAAAAAAGTCATACCAGGAGAGAACCAGGTTGTTTTGGTTGATCAACCCTGATATCGAAGATCTGAATCGTATTTACCCCGGTCAGGCTATCCTGCTGCCGGATCCGGCAATGCGGAATCAACCGTGGAACCCTTCCTTGTTTGACCGTAAGGGCAATCTGGTATCCATGGCATACATCGGCACAGTCTATCCAAGTACCGGTTCAATGTTGTATCAACCGATTGAAGCATCGGTACATCCGGCATACTTTCCGCGTCAGTTTTCTTTTCTGTCAATATAACCGGTTTTTTTGTTTTAGCTTCTTGTTTCAATATATCAGACGAAATTATCGGTGCTTTTTGAAATGACACCCTAAGACCGCCGTTTTCCAGGTTGACGACATAAGGGGCATCTTTTTTCAAAAAAATCAATATCTTCGTCGTATGTCCCTCCTCGGTTAATTCCGAAGCTTGAATTAAACCAACGGTGTTGCTGTCCACCGTCTGTTTGATTTTGACATTCTCGAGCGTTGTTTCCGGAAAGAAAAGAACAACTCTCAAAGGTGAAGGCTGTTTAAAAGCACTGTAAGTGAGAAGCGGTTTCCCTTTGATCAGGACATGAATCGATTTCGGGTCATCGGTTGTGCTGATGTCGGTGATCCGCCTGAGCACTTGCGGTTTCTCAATGTCCTTTTGGGTCTGTTTTTTTACTCCGGTGGCACATCCTGTCAACAGTGCGATCAGTATTGCTCCACAGACGGCCCGGCGGAGATTTCTTCCCACAACTCCCATGTTACCTTCCATGTTATCTTTCTCCAGGAGGCTTTTGGAGGTTCAGTTCTTGTTTACGCAAGGTCATTTTACCCAATAAATCTTCGGGAGAAATTTTATCAGGATGTTTTCCGAATTTAAGTTTTTCGGACTCCTCAGCAGAACAATCGAGATACGAAATTATTTGTTGATTGATTTGGTCACATCCAACCGGAATATCTCGAATAAATTCAGAGGAAGCGCCTCTTAGCACGTTCAATGACGTTTTACTGGCACCAATATCAACCAGAGCTGCATTCCCGGGTTTTATACCATAATTCAACTCAAATATGTTTTGGAGTGAAAACGCATCGACATCTATGATGCTGTGGTGCAGTCCGGCCATCTAGATCAGATCAATGTAGCTATTAATCATTTCCTGCTTTGCTGATACAGGAAGAACACTCATCTGGTCGGGATTATTTTCACTTTGCTCAAAGATTTGAAAATCAAGATTTACATCGTTGATATCAAATGGAATATACTGTTCAGCTTCGAAATGAATAGTTTCCTGCAGTTGATCTTCCGGCATGCGTTGGATATTGATCTTTTTAACTATAACCGAATATCCGCCAATTGATATGGCAACATTCTTCTCTTTGAATTTAGCCTGCTTAAAAAGATTTCGGATAGAACCGGCAACAGCTTCAAGGTCCTTAATCTCACCTTCCTGAATGGCATCTGCGGCAGTATCGATTACACCAAATTTGGTTAAGCGGTGCCCTCGATTTGTTTTTACGATTTCGGCCACTTTAATGACTCTTGAACCAACATCAAGGCCAAAGAGATGGGTTTTTCCCCAAACATAACGATTTCTTCTTAATCGGAAAATATTTTATTTTTTTCAGCAAGATCATAGCCCAATACTAAAATCAGCTTGCGTTTGGTTTATAGCCGGCAGGGCATGCCGTTTTCTATTCGCGAAATGGTTATGGGGGAGACATTTGCCCTTTTGGCCAGCTCGGGTTTGCCCAGTAACAACGATTCTCTGATTTCTTTAAGAAAGTTATTCTTCATATTCAGGGTCCCTATTAAAGCGGAACATAAAGCTCAAAATGAATAAAATATAAATCAAAATTGTATCTCATCTATACAAAGTATATAGGTTAGTGAACAGAATTAAAGCCAAATAACCATTAACATTTAACCAACATCCCCAGTTGAGCCTTTTTTGTTCAATTGGGTTTATATAAAAACAACATAATTATATATAATTATACTCAAGTTTTGCAACTGATATTGCAAGGAAAGTCGCATCAGACATAAGGTAAAAAGAAATTTTTCCGGAAAAAATTGATGATGAGCGCTTTGACAACGGCACAAAACCTTATAAG
>CEQE01043212.1_pt1 | contig 71830 bp, 107 predicted proteins | sample 356201 | NCBI WGS metagenome assembly CEQE01 (sample SAMEA2619970, study PRJEB7988) | marine metagenome | biome: marine biome (ENVO:00000447); feature: mesopelagic zone (ENVO:00000213) & marine oxygen minimum zone (ENVO:01000065); material: "saline water (ENVO:00002010), including plankton...
GAGAGATTCTTTGAGATGTTACATTTCCAGCTATTGATTGAAATCTTAATCTTTCATTTCCATCAAAGTCTAATTCATCATTGTCAATCCATACTTCCATATAATAGTCTTTTCCATATTCTAATGTTAAGTTTTGATTAATTGATCCTAAGATAACATCAATTTTTCCACTACTTATATTTCCTAGGAAATCATCTGTTGAATTATAAACTAAAGTTCCACCTGAAGCACTATCAAAAATTTCTATAAACAAATTGGCACTTCCCACTGCATCACCATTTACATCTGCTACATTTGCTTCGAAGCCCATCAAATCCACTAAAGCAAGAGAGCTCACGCTAGTTAAAGTAATGAAAATTGTATTAAGTAGGATAAATATTAATAATTTGTTCCAAAGAGAGGCATTTTTTCTCTCTTTCATCCCATTAATTTTTTCTTTTTTCATTTTTTACTCTCCTTTTTTTTAGCTTTTTGATAAACAGTCCAAATTGTTCTATCATTTCTCTTTAGAATTAAAGCGATTTCATGAAAGTTTATATCATAATTTTCTTTCAAATAATAAACAATGGATTCTAAAACAGAAAATTTTCTAGAACTAATTATTGAAACTGGGATATTTGCTTTTGATTCTTGTTCTTTAAATTTCTCAGGATATTTTTTCTTTGCTTTATTGTATGTAGCCCAAATAGTTTTATCATTTCTATTTAATAAAGAAGCAATCTTAGAAATTTTAATATTAAGATTTTCTCTTAAATATTTTACAATACTTTCTAAAGATCCAAGTTTTTCATTAAATATAGATGAAGGAATTTCTGTTAATGAATAATCTTTTTTATATTCTGTTCCAATTACATCTTTTTTTAATCCTATGACTAACTCTTGTAATAAATCAAGCTTCTCTTTTTTTGTTAGTCTATCTAAGCTTAAGATTTTTACCTCTCCTCTTTTTATAATATCTATAGATAGAAATAAATAGAATAAGGGCAACTATCACCTCAATTATTGCTATGTAATAATTTTTATAATCTGTTTCAATAACTAATTCTTTTCCTAAAGAAGCAAGTAAATCTCTACAAGCATTAATAGCTGCTTCTATTAAAGATAAAGCTTTATTGTGTTCTCCTTTTTCTAGAGACACTACAGCTTGATCTAACAACTCTTGAAGTTCTAGACATTCTGGGTTTCCTTCTATAATATTTCTTAGAATCTCAATTTTATCTAAAACAGCTTGTTTATCTCCAAATCCAAATTCTATTAAATTAACAAAGAACTTAGCACTATCTTTAAAACTTGGATCTAGAACATTAGCTTCTACTATTATCTCCTGTTGAGACGCTCCAATAGTCTCTTCTGTAGATCTTATTATTAAATCTATAGTTATTGTTTGTCCAGGTAGTAATATTCCTATATTTTGTTGAGTTAATTCTAAATTTAGATTTGTTGCATTGGTTAAGGCATTTAAATTAATTTCTCTTAATGTAGATTCCCCTTTATTTGTTATAAATAATGGAGTAGTTATAGTATCATTAGCAAATAAAGATAATGGACTTGGTTGTATTATATCTAGTGCAACACTTTGTAATCTTTTTGTTCCCCCTTTACTTCCTCCTCCTCCTTGAAATATAAGTTTCATCTCTTGCACAGCTTCTACTTCTGCTTGTACTGGATGGTAAATAAATGTGTTAGATGTTCTTGAGTTTCCTGCTTGGTCAAATGCTGTTACACGCCAATACCATGTTCTATATTCTAATATTTGTGTAGAATTCCAACCACTAAATGAGTTGTTAGATACAGAAGCTACAGTTCCAAATGTAAAGTTTATCAAACTAAAATCTGTTTCATTTGAAAATTCTATTACATATTTATCAAAGTTTATTTCAACAGTTTCATCCCAAAATAGTGTTGGAGTTACATCTGAAGAACTACTATCATTATCTGGAGAGGTTAAATTAAATTCTAATGGAAGCGTAGTATCTAAAGTAAAATTTCTTATTTCTGAAAATGATGTAGAGTTTTCAAATTCATCAAAAGCTTTTATTCTCCAAAAATATGGGGCATCTCCAGGTAGTGTAAGATTAACGTCCCTAGTTACATTATTTGTTTCTCTAATTGAAGAGTTTGAATAATTTGTATAAGGAAAGCTCATATTATCAGAAACTTCCATTATATAACTTATAGTTGAAAATTGTTCAGGATCTGTTGAATTACTCCAATTTAATTCAGGGGTTGCTCTATGAAATGAACCATTTAAAGGTAAATTTAAAAATGGAACAAGAGGACGAGTGTTCAATATTCCAAATCTTGAATAAAAATTAGTTGTAGTTGAATTAAATGCTAGATAATTTGAGAATGCTCTAATAATGTTTGAAGTATTTTGTTCAAAAGATAGAGAATTTAGATTTAATCTTAGTTTATTATTTGATGAGGTTCCTAAAGAAGCAGAGGTGATATCTAATAATAATAAAACTGATATAAAAATCCAAATAAAATTTATTTTTTTCATATTTTCATTAATTTGTTCCTTGCTCTATGTGTAAATAGAATTTACAATCTAGAAAAACAAGAAAATACAAGATATTACAGCTTTAATTCTGAGAAATATTACTAACACCTCCAATTTCCCATCTTACTATATAAGTCATTATTTAAAAATATTTCTATTTAATTAAGTAAATAATACTATTAAATAAGTAAAAATATCTAAAGAATAATATACTCCTTCACATTTTTATAATGATTTTATCTCATTATATAAGTATTTAATCTTATTATTTCATACCATCCAAAGAGAACATTCAAAAATTAATTAATAAACAATCAGATAGATAAATTTTAATAAACATTTATAAATTAATATTAAATGAAAAAAGAGTTATTCATCTTATTCATCTTATTAATCAATTTAGTTATAGCACAAGAAGAGATAGAGTTAGTACCAAAAAGCGATGAAAGATTAGATGTTAAATATCATTCTTTTGGTGGACAGTATACAATAGATCTAAAGAAATATTTAGGGGAAGGGTCTTATAGAGTTAGTGAAACAAAGAATGTTAATATAGATATAAATCAAGAGACTGGATTAGCAATAATAAGTTCTCAACCTGGATGGCAAGGTTCAGAGATTATAAGATTCACTTTAAATAAAACAAAATCAATAACAACCCTACCAAAAGAGACTTTTGAAGAAATTAAACCAGAAATAGAAAAATTAGAAGTATTTCAAGATGCATTTGATGGAGTAATAAAAGATATAGCAAAAGAAAAGATTAAAAGATTAGATTCTGAATTTAGAAATAACAAATTATTTATAAGTGTTAATGAAGAAGTTAACTTAATTGCTGGTTATGATGAAAATTTAAAACCACAATTTAATTTTGGTATATCATTATCAAATGAAGGTATAGAATCTCCACCTGGATTTTTTGAAAGTATCAATCTATCATTAATAACGTCAATAATTATCATCATCATCCTACTTTTTGTTTTTAGAAATAATATAATCAATCTATTAATAATAAAAGAGAATAAGAAATCAATAAAAAAATCATTTTTAGCTAGACTTGTTAAATATAAAGATGATGATGAAAAGATATTAGATTTGACAGAATCATTTTTTTTCAGATTTTTAAAAATTAAAAAATATTCTAGTTTGTACATATTAGATTTAGCTTTAGAAAAAAGAAATATTCAAGGAGACTTAAAGCAAGAGATTATTAGCTTGTTTAAACATCTTCAAAAAGAAGAATATAATAAAAAAGAAATAAAACACATTTATGAAAGCTTAAGAAGAGTGTTAATTAAACTATAACAAGATTTTTATACTATCAATATAATAAAATTATACATGAAGGGGTGGATTTTTTTATTTATAATCTTAAGTTCTGTTTTAGTTTCAGCTCAAGAGATTAGTATATTAGGACAAAATTATTCAATAATAGTTTTATTACCATTAGTTCTTATACTAATGGGAATTTTATTCTTTTTATTCATATACATTAGAGATAATCTACCAAATATAAAAGGAATATTCCCAAAAAAGAAAATTGGTATAAAAAAGAAGAAGAAAGAAGAAATATTTATAGATTATAGAAAGGAATTTGATAGTTTTAAATCTAGAACTAAAAAACTTGATGTAAATGAAAAATTCAATCAATTTTCTGGATTATCAAAAGATTTTTTTTCATATACATTTGATATAAATAGACAATTTACACATGAAGAATTAGAGAACCATATTAAAAAAGGAAAAGAAGTTATAATTCCTTTTTCTCAGGAAATAGAAGATATAAAATACAATAAAGAAGAGATTTCTAAAAAAGATTTAAATAAACTAATTAATAATTTTGAGTTAATTGTTAAAAAGTATAGTAAAAGAAAAAAACTAGAATATGGATTTTTTGATAAGATTATAGATATAATAAATGTAACAAGAATTTTTAGAGCGATTAGAAGAGATATGTTTACTAGAGCAAGAACAGAATATGTCACCAATAAAAGAAGAATTTTTGAAAGATTAAGAATTTTGAAACCTAAAACTAAAATAACCATACCTAAATTAAAAGTAAATAAAAAAAGAATAGAGATCAAAGAAAAAGAAATAGAGATCAAAGAATCACCAACTATTTTTGAGATTATAAGTTCTAAAGCCCAAGAAAGGAAGTTATCTAGTTTAATCAAGAGCTGTGATAAATTTATAAATTCTAATCCAGAAAAATCTAGAGAGATCTACTCAAAATTAATGATATTATATTATAAAATGCCAATAGAGTATGAAGAAAAATTTGCCCATGAGTTAAGTGATCTTAATCATAAAATAGAAAATTCTACCCAAATTAAAGAAGAAAGAGAATTAAATCAACTTACAAAGAGAATGGTAGATATAGTAACTTCAAAAGAAAAAAGTGTTGTAATCCATGATAAAATACCTTTCTTCAAAAATAAAGTAGATGATCTAATCCAAGAATTAAAACTCTTAGAATTAAAAGGAATTAAAGAACTAAGAGGAACTAAAAAGTATTTTACAGATGAATTTATTGGATTTTTATATAGAATAAAGAACTTAGAGAAGAGAGAGATTAAATTATTCAAAAAACGTAAAGAAGAGTCTGTTGATAGAGTAGGTAGTAAAATAATTAGTGGTAGAGATAGATTAATCCAAATTATGAATAATGTAAAGAACTTAGAGAAGAGAGAGATTAAATTATTCAAAAAACGTAAAGTAAATATCATGGATGAGTTAAACAACTTAATAAACAATTTGAAGAAAGCAGAAAAAAAGAATATTAAAGTTATTAGAGACCATGAAAATGATTTTATTGATGGTGCTAAAGAAGTTTTACATAAGATTAAAGGATTAGAACATAAGGAATATTTATTTTTGAGAAAAAAAGAAAAAAGATTAAGTGAAGCAATAAAGGATTTACTTAAAAATATAAAACTAGAAGAAAAAAGAAGAATTGTAGAAGTAGAATCAAAAGAAAGAGAAATTCTTGATAGTATTCATAAAATGATGAAACCTAAGATTAAAGTAGAACCTAAAATTAAACCACCTAAACCACTAGAAATTCTAGAAGTAAAACCTATTGAACCAAAACCAAAAATTAAGATGCCTAAGATTTTACCTCCAGAAATTAGAGAGTATGATGTAGAAAGCTTTGAGAGAGTTGAACCAAAAATAACAAGAATGCCAAAAAAAGAATCTAAAATTAAAGTAGACTTCCCTAAGTTAACTAAAGATTTTAAAGATTTAGATAAACAAGAGAAAGAATTATTCAAGAAATTAATAAAAGTAGAAAACGAGCCTAGATATATTGAACATAAACATAGAGTTTTAAAAGTTACAAAGAAAAAAGAGATTCATGCACCAGAACTTTATGTTAAAAGATTAAGAAGTAATAGAAAAATTAAAGGATTAAATAAAGAAGAAAAAGACTTGTATAAAAAACTTATTGAGGTTTCTTAAATTTTATAGTGTAGTTTATAGGATTTGTTACTCTACTACAAATATTATCTGGACATTTTATTCCTAAATCTTTATAGTAAGATTCATTACTACAATTTGGAGGCAATTTAACACTTTGTGATTTGTGCCATTTTATTTGAGATAGTATATAAGAATCTTTTAATGGTTCATAATTTTTTTTGTTCCATTCAATTAAAAATTTTTCAATTTCATCTATCTCCCAATTCATATTTCTTAAGAAATTTATTAAAATGAACAAAGCTCTTTTTCTTCCATCTGATTTAAGTCCTTCTAGACATTTTTGTATACATGGTGGAAATCTATTAGTTTTTATTTTTCCCTCTATTTTTATTCTATTTACTTTATTTTTATCTACTTTAATCTCTTCTTTCTTCTTAAAAGAATCAAATGATTGAATTATCAGATTAGATGCTTCATTTTCCTGAGAGTTTTCATCTAGAAATTTTATATTTCCATTTACATTCTCTATTTTAGCAGAACTTAATTTAAAATTATCTAATTGATTTATTTTAATTGGAATACTCACTAATCCAGACTTTTCATTTAAAGAATAAGGAGATCTATACATATGTCTACTAGACACTAACAACTCATCTATTTCTATTATAGAAAATGGATCGAAAATATTATTTTTCATCAAATCTTTTCTAGGTTTGTTTATACTAGATGAGATTTCATCTATTGTATTAATCTCTAAAATTTGAGATGCTAAATGCTCTTTTACTAAATTCTTTAGATGATAAACAATAGCTTTGATACTATCTGGAAACAATAGATTTGTAGAAACATTATTAACTTTTTTTGGAAATGAATTAAAAGGAATTCCTATATGAAATGACCTATTCCCTGAAAATTTTAATCCAATATTATCAATTCCATGAAATTTAATAGCTTCAATTAATAAACTAGCGGCTATTTTTGAATACTCTAAGAATTTACAATCAATGTCTATTAACAAATCCCATCCAATCCTTAAATCATCTAATTCTTTTTTTGACATCCCTGCTTTTAAATCTAAAGGATTAGACCAATGTTCTACAGAAACATGAAATGAACTAGCTCCTTTTTTTGCCAATTCTAATAAATCAGATTCAAATTGTAACACATCTGGACGTTTACCAAAATTATCTCCATATTTTGCAGCTATCTCTCTATTTTTAGAAGATAATAATATCTGCTTCTGAATATCTTTTCTAGAATAATATTGTAAGATCTTATTCATAATTATGATTGAGGAACTGATGTTTGTAACTCTTGATGTAATTTTTGTAATTTTAATGTATTATTTTGTAATTCTTCATTCATATTTTTATGAACATTAATAAGCTCATCAATTTGAGACTTAATTAAGTTTATTGATTCATTAATATCTTTATTCACAATTTTATCTGAACCAACATTCATTAAAACTTTTTTATTATCATTTAATTTTGTTTTGATATAAGTTCCAGCACCTAACAAAACTAAAACTTCTTCATCTACTTTAGTATTTTTAGTTGATTCTAAACTTTCTTGTAGTTTTCTAAGTTCAATTAATTGTTGATCTAAGTTTAATAAAGAATTTTGTAATTGTTTCAATTGTTCATTTAAAGATTGAAATTCCAAATATTTTCTTTGTGTTTCTTCTTTTTCCATTTTAATGTACTTTTAAGATTTTTCTTAAAATCATACTAAAAATTATGGCAGAAATAAGATAGGTTCCAAACCATTCAAAATTAACCAAAGGAATTAATACCCCTTTTGAAGCATATGTTGTTCTTAACCAACTAAATATAATAAAGATTGGAATCATTGTAAACAATAAAGGCTTGAATTGATGTTTCATCATATCAACAAATCCTTTTTGGAATGATTGTTTCTGTAATTCCATCATTTTTTGTGGATCATCTTTAAATTTTTTAATATCGTTTTGTATCTCTTTTATTTCAGCTTTTAATAATTTTATTTTTTCTTGATCTGTTAAATATTTGTAAGCTAAAGTTGTTACTAATGTTAATATAAATGATATAACCAATAATGCTATTAATGGATCATAATCTATTAAACTTCCAAAGATTGCATTAAAAAATCCTTCTAATACCATTTTATTTACCCATCATCTTTCTTAACATAGGGTGCATATCCATCATATGTTGTTGTGCTATCTCTTGATATAACCTATATATAATCATTACTGCTAATAATATTCCTGTACCTTGTGCTAATGCTCCTAATAAATCAGCTGAAGCTGCTAACAATCCTATAGTAGCTCCACCCATAACAGTTAATGGAAATATATATCTTGATAAAATTTGTTCTATGACTCTTGGATCTCTTCTAAATCCAGGAACTTGTAATCCTGATGACATTATTTGTTTTGCTTGGGATGCTGCATCCATTCCAGATGTTTGAACCCAAAATATCGAAAACATTATAGATCCTAAAATAAAAAATATCATATAAATTAATGATTTAGTTAATAAATCTAATGATAATCCTCCTGTTATAGCTGCTTGAACTAAATTTGGTGGGAATAACCAAGATACTACTCCTGAAACAGGTTGAGAACCAGCAAATGTTCCCAATAAAGCATAACCTTTACTTTCTAATAATCTAGCCCATAATTGTATATTCGCTATTAATGCAGCTATTAGTATAACTGGGATGTTGCTTGTATATAAAAAGTTTAAAGGCCATCTAACACCATAACCTCTAACCCTTCCAAAGCTTAGAGGAATTTCTATTTTCATGGCTTGTCCATAAACTGCTATTAAAAATATTAGTATAGTAAAAAATATTGCTGAGAATGCTAATATTGCTCCTGTAATATTACTACTTATTATAGATCTTATCAACACCCAAAATTGGCCAACTGGAGCTTGAGAAGTTCCAAAAGCTATCAATCCTGTTGCAGTTAAAGGAGAGAATGCTCTTATAAATATTTGAGATGAAACTCCTGCTGCTATAAATAAGCTTACACCAGAACCAAAACCCCATTTACTTATAACTTCATCCATAAATAATATTAAGATCCCACCTAAAATTAATTGAAATATCAAAACAAATTGAACAGATCTATACAAAGCTGGAGCTAATAATAAAGAAGGAGCTAACCCTCCCAATAACACAAAAATAAAAGATTCAAAAATAATAAAGAATATTGCTAATATTTTTTGTACTCCCTGAAATCTTTTTCTTCCTTCACTTGATGTTGTATCAAATTTAATAATTCCAGATCCATTTAATAATTGTAGTACAATGGATGCTGTTACTATTGGACCTATTCCTAAAGAGATTATAGAACCAAAACTAGCTCCTAAAATAATAGATAATTGTTCAAATTGTTGTAATGCATTTTGGCCTAATCCAAATAAAGGAACTACACCCAAAACAAAGAATCCAACTAAAACTATTGATGTCCACTTTAATTTTTCTTTAAATGATAATTTTTTTTGATCTGGGCCTTTAACTTCAGGAAGATTATTTAATAATACATCAAGAAAAGCCATCTTATTTTAGTATAACCTCTCCACCTTTTCCTTTTATTTTTTCTATTGCTAATTTTGATGCGTATTCTACATGAACTTTTATTTTTTTAGAAATTTTTCCTCTTCCTAATAATTTATTATATCCAAGTTCTTTTAGATTTATCTCTTCTTTATTCAAATTTTCTAATTCATCTAAATTTATTATTTTAATAGATTTTTTATTAATACTATGAAATCCATATTTTCCAAAATACTTTGTTCCATAATGATTTAAAATATAAGTCTTTTTTTGATCTGCTCTTTTACCAGAACCAGCCATACCTTTTCCACCCCTATTACCAGCTCCTCTCCTTTTCTTTTTCATTCCTCCACTATGGGTGTTAGATCCTCTTAACCTATTATTCTTCTTTCTTTTGAACTTCATTAGGCCATCCTCTTTATCAATTCATTAATTTTTTCTTTTCTGTATCCTAAAGAACCACCCATTGAGAAATATTTTTTAATACCTTTTCTTTCAAATCCTTTAATTGGGGGATTCAACTTAAAAAATAATTTTAATCCAGGAATATCTTTAAGTTTTTTCTTAGAATCAAAAAATTCTTTTGAAAAATCATCATATGAAATATTTAATTTCTCCTTTAGATATTCTTCAGTTAAAGATTTATTTCCAGGTAGTTTTCCTCTTTTTGTTAATAATAATTTAAATGTATCATTATCTAATTCTCCCCAAGTAACATAATCTTTCATTTTGTTTATCATTCCAATATTTGATTTTGTTTCATCTAATATTACACAACTATGTTTTTTATATAATCTTAACATATTCATAGTATCCACTACTTTTTTCTTAACATGAATATTTCCCCTAATCCTTATTATTGCTATCTTATTTTGCATGTCCTGATATAACTCCAGATTTATCTATAAATTTTCCATTCATTTTTATTTTTGATAATTTTTTCAGTGCATTAAAGCATGCATTCATTAAATTTAGTTTAGTTTTTGTTTGACCATATGTTTTTGAATAAACATCTTTAATTCCAGCTAACTCTAATAATTTAGCACATTCTTTCTCTATTACTAATCCTGTTCCCTTTGGTGCGCTCATTAATACAATCCTTGAAGATCCTACTTTTCCTTCAACTTTACAAGGAATTGAGTTATGTTCTGCTGCTTCAGATTCCCATGAGCCAGATCCTCTCTTTATTTTGATTAAATTTAGTTTAGCATTTCTTATTGCTTTTTCTCTTGCTGGAACAGTCTCTCTTGCTTTCCCAATTCCAATTCCAACATAACCATCTTTATTTCCAACTGCAACTAAAGATGAGAATTTTGGTTTGTTTCCTTCTTTAGTCTTTTTTTGAGTTTGTCTCCATACAGATCTTTTACCACCACCAAATTTTCCTTTACTTTGTCCCAATAAAATTAAAGTTGATTCAATGTTTGGAAGTAAATAATCTACTATCTCTAATTCCATTATTTTTAATCCATTATCTAAAATATAATCAATATCTTTTATTTCTCCAGATTTTACTTTCTTTCCTAAATCTGTTTTTGGATTCCATGAATCTAAGATTGTAGGTTGAGATTCTACTTCTTTCTCTTTTACTTCCTCAACTACTTTAGTCTCTTCTACAACTTCTTTAACAATTTCTTCAGGCATTTTTTACTATGTTCTCCTTAGTTTGATTGAAATTTTCAGTAATTTGTTTAGGATCTAAATTATTTTTTTTGTATTTAGAAAATTGGAAAGATGATGCACTATCTAACTTAGTAAAGTTTGCAATATGTTCTCCTTTTATTCTAGATTCTTCTGGAAGAATATTTTTATTGTGATCTATATTTAATCCTGAATCTATTGCCCCTTTTAATAAAGCATATAAAACTCCTTTTTTGATGGGCCTTTGTAACCCTATATCTAATATTGAATCTTTAATGTTTTTTTTAGTTGCTTTTTTGCCAATCAACAAGCCAGTTAAATAAGAAGAAGGAATATTTTTTGTAGAACATTTCCAACCATATTTTGCTAGTTCTTTTGTATTTGCAGATATTAATACTATATCTCCTTCATTTTTGTATTCAACAATTTGTGCAGTAATATTATTTAGTGATCTTCTAACTACTAATCTATGCTTTTTAGATGAAACTAAACTTAATCTTTTCTTATAATTTGTTAGTCCAATCCTTTTTCTTTTCAAATAACTCATTTTTCTCCACCTAAATATAATTTAATGTGTCTCTTACTTCTGAAAAATCCACCTTTTACTTTATTATACAATTCTCTGTATTTTGTACTATCAATTACTTTTTTATTTTTTAGTTCTTTTATTAAATTTCTTTGTGCTCTTACATGGATCATCCAATTTGATTTTCTAGATAATCTAGCAGTTCTTTTACCTTTTCTTGTTCCTTGACCTTGTTTTCTTCCTTTCCTTTTTTGAACTAATTTTTTTCTGAATCTTGATTTTGAAACCCCTGTTTGTGGTTTCTTTTGGATTACTCTATCTTTTATCAATCCTCTAATATCTTCTTTTGTAAGAGCTTCTTTAATATCTTCTAATCTAGTTTGATCAAAATATACTCTATCCTTACCAACCTTTAATATTTCAGATGATAATCTTTTTTGAGTACTTAGATTCATTTTTCTTTAGATGTTCTCTTCTCCAATACTTTTCTTTTAGCTTCTTTTTCCTCTTTTTCTTTCTTCTCTTTTACTTCTTCTCCTTCTATAGCTTTTACTTCTTTTTTCTCTTCCTCTTTCTTCACTTCTTTCTTAGCTTTTACTTCTTCTCTCTTCTTTTTCTTCTCTTTTAGTAAATTTTCAATATTACTAACAAAAGTATCTGCATTTTTTAAGTTTGAAATTTTGAATCCTAACTCTTTTATTTTTTTTAATATTTCAATTTTCTTTTTTAATCCTAATTTAGAAGATAGCAAAACAATTTCATTATCCTTAATCTTTGTTAAATCATTAAGATTATTAACTAATACTTCTTTGAATCCTTCTCTATTTAAATATTTAACATCTTTAGGAGAAGAGTAACCTATAGATACTTGTTTTCTATAACTTCTTAATTTTAATCTCATCTTTGAATGGACTCCCTTTGGTTTTATCCATTTCTTTTTTAATCCTTTAATTTTATGAGCGTCCTGTCTAAGAAAATTAGGCTTTTTTGATTTCATTTCATTTCTCAATTCTAATAATTCTTTACTGTCCTTTTTCATAGATATACACTCCATCTTGGAATACTCTTCGGTCTTTATTTGTTACTTTACAAGAAGATTCAATATTTGCTGCTGTTTGTCCTGTTTTTTCTAAATCTATTCCCTTAACTAAAACTTCATTTCCTTCAACTTTTACATCTACTCCTTCTGCTATCTTCGCTTTTCTTGGAACTTTTTCTCCTAAAAAATTTTTAATAACGACAAAATTATTTTCAACTGTAACAGTCATAGGAAAATGACTAGAACAAACTTTCAATTTATATTCAAATCCATCTGATGTTCCTTTAATCATATTTTTAATGTGAGCCTTGAAAGTATTGATCATTCTTTTCTCTCTCTTAGAAGCTTTTTTTGAGGTTAATTGAATTTTATTTTCCTGTTTTTTTAACTCTATATTTGGATATGCGAATCTTCTTTCTAATTTTCCTTGAGATCCTTCTACCTTAACTATATTATCTATAACTTCTACATTAACTCCTTCCATCAATTGGATCTCTTCATTTATATCTATCATTTTAATAAACAAAAGAAATTAATCTTCCTCCTAAATTTTTTTCTCTAGCTTCTAAATGTGTCATCATTCCTTTAGGAGTAGAGACAATAATGAATCCAAAGTCTTTTGCTGGAAGAAATCTTTTTTCAAATTTTTCAAAATCTTGTTTTTTAACAGAGAATCTTGGTTTTATTACTCCAATTTCATTTATTTTTCCTAAAAGATTGATTTCAACTAAATTCCCTTTACCATCTTCAATAATTTTATAGTCTCCTAAATAATGATTATTCTTCATTATCTCTAAAACATTCTTAAGAGTTTTAGATAGAGGTTTAACTAAACAAATTGGTTTTCCTATTCTTTCTGAGTTACCTATATTGGATAATGCTGCTGCTAATGTATCGTTCATCATTTTAACTATATTTCTTAAATCCTAAATTTTTTGCGTTATCTCTAAAACATCTTCTACAAATGTTTAAAGCATAGCTACTTATCATCCCCCTTGTTGTTCCACATAACTTACAATGTTTTTTGTTTTTACCATGTGATCTTAATTTTGGAGCATTATGTTTAAGGAATTTTTTAGCTATATCTGGCTTGGTTTTAAGTTGTCTTAACATCTTTGTATGCGAGCTAGTAGTCATTGTAATATCTCCATGTTAAATTCTTTTTTTATGAAATCCATTGCTTCTTGTTTTGTTATTTTATGACTTCTATGTATCTTTCTTTTTCTAAGTCTACGATCTTTTATTCTAAATCCAGGTCTTTTCAATGTTACAGCTGCTTCTAATCCAATAATTCCTATCTCTGGATCATATTCAATAGTTGGAATTTCCAAATACTCTTTAATTCCAAATGAAAAATTTCCATTATCATCAAATTTTTTAGCTTCTATTTTTTTATCCATGGATGAAAATAATTTGTTTAAAGTTTCTATTGCTTTTTGTTTTCTTAATGTGACTTTACAACCAATCTGTAATCCTGGTCTTATCTTCCAACCAGGGATTCTTTTTTCTGTTTTTGTTGTAACTGGTTTCATATTTGATATATCCTTTAATAATTTCATGGCTTTCTCTAATTTATCTCCTGGCTCTCCAGTTCCAATGTTCAATGTTAATTTATCTACTTTAATTTCTTTCATTTTATTTGATTATATTTTCGTCTATAACGAATGCATATTTTTTTAGTGTTTCAAAACTATTTTTTTTATCTTTCACTACAATTCTATCATCCTTAGTTTCTTTTTTTATCTCTTGTACTTCTCCAACTCTACCTTGATAATTTCCATCTGTAATGAAAACTTTTGCTTTTTTATCTAACTTTAAATGAGATTCAATTTTGTTAGTAGAAAGATTATAAACTATGGTATCTCCAACTTTATACAAATCTTTATCAACAAGTATATTTTTTCCATCAAACAAATTAATTTGTATCTTCTTTTTCTTTAATATTCTCTTACCTATTATTTTTAGAGGTTTTAAATTTGAATTTGCTTCTTTTATTTCATTAGCTACTAATTTCTTTTTTTCATTTATTAATAATCTATAATGTTTTTTTGTTTTTGGAACATCAACTACATCCATAACACCTACTGGAAATTTGTGTTCTTTTCTAACCATCTTATCGACTATAATTTGTTTACCATTCAAAATTTTCTTAACTTCTCTTGTTGTTTTAGCAAAATTAAGTACCTCTTTTAATAATAAATTAAGAGTTATCCCTCTATTCATAGGATGAGGTCCTGGATGAGATCTAACTACAAACTTTGTTTTCTTCTTCTTTACAGGCCAAATCTTCGGAGCATTTATTGTTTTAAGATGTGACATTTTTCTCTCCTACTTTCAATTTTCTTTTTTTATCATCTAAAAACAACTCAGTTATTTGTAAGTTTGAAGGATCAAATGGGTAAAAATTTTTAGTACCATCTTTCCTAACATTTTCTATTCCATCTACATTAACTTTTAATTTTTTTAAATCAACATTACTAATAATCCCAGATTTATTCTTGTATTGTCCTCTTAACACTTTTACTGTGTCTCCTTTTCTTACTTCTACATTTCTCATATTATATCTTTTTTTCAAATCTTTTGATAGGTTAACAGATAATAATCTATGTTTGATATGTAAAGGAGCATTCTGTCTATATTTACGTTGCTTCTTTGGTTGTACACTAGATTTCCAAGATTTTATCCATGATTTCATTTTACACAACAACACTCGCTATTTTACCTATTCCAGACCATCTTTCAACAACTTCTTTAGCTATTGGTCCTTTAATTGTAGTACCTCTAGGATTTCCTTTATCATCCTTTAATATAACTACAGCATTATCTTCAAATTTTACTCTTTGTCCATTAGGTCTTCTATATTCTTTTTTTTGTCTTACAACTATAGCATGAACTACTTGTTTTCTTATATCTGGACGGCCTTCCTTAACAGAGCCCATTACTAAATCTCCTACACCTGCTGAAGACAATCTACGTTTAACAGATTTGTAACCTTTAACAGTAAATATTCTAACAATCTTAGCTCCTGAGTTATCACAAGCTATTACTCTAGCTCCAACTGGAATTCCTTTAGTTGTTTTTGCCTTTATTGCTTTCATTTCATTACCTCTAACACAACAAAATTCTTTGTTTTTGAGATCGGTCTAGTCTCTATAATCTTAACTGTATCACCTATCTCTACTTTTATTTCATCTGGCTTGTGTGCTTTAACTTTACTACTTCTTTTTTCATATCTTTCATATTTATGAATATAAAATAATCTGGACCATTCTATTGTTACTGTTTTTTGGCTGCCCATCTTTGTAACAGTTCCTGTAAAAGTTCTTCCTCTAAGTGATAATGGATTTCCTTTTTTAATAACTAAATTTTTTGTTTTCATATTTTTCTTATCCTTTTAATTCTATCTTCAGGTCTATTAACTATTAATTTCCCGTCAATTTCTATCATTTGATCATTATTTTTAATCTTGAATTTTATTTGTGATTTTATTATTTTTTTAATTCCTTTTTTCGTTTCCAATGTTAATGTGTTTTTTGTTTCATCTATTATTTTTCCCTTTAATCCAATCAATGAATTGTTTTTTGATTCTGTTATCTCTATAGTCAATCCTATTAATTCATGTCTTATGATGTCTTTTATTGTCATCTTATTTTTCTATCTGAATTGTAGATTCTGCGAATCCTAGTTTTATGAGCTCTTCTTTTGCTCTTTTTGCATGATCACCTTGCAATTCAATAGTGTCATCTTTTGCTGTCCCACCACAAGCAAGTTTGGATTTAAGTTTTTTAGCGATGTCTTTTATGTTAACATCTTTTTTATTTAATCCTCCAATTAAAGTTGTTAATTTTCCAAACTTTCTCTTAACAGTCTTTATCTTTATCCTTTGTTCTTCTTTAACTAGTTCTTCCCAAACACCTAATTCTTTTGGCAAACCAGTTATAGGGTCTATTTCACTCATGTCTTTTGATTAACCTCCTCAAAACTTTCAGTAAGTCTTGTTAATATTCTTGCCATTGTTCTTTTTATTTCTTTGACTCTACCTGGGTTTTCTATATTTGTTCCTGTAGATTTTTGAGTATTAATCTTCATTAATTCTTTTTTTAAATCATTAAATCTTTGATCTAATTGATTTTTATTCATTTGTTTCAATTCTTTCTTTCTAATTATAGCCATTTTATTTTTCTTCTTTTTTCTTCCTTGTTGTTTTCTTCTTTTTTCTATCTTCTTTTTTTGTCTTCTTTTCTTTAGTCTCTTTTTTTACTTCTTTCTTGGCTTTAGGTTTTAATTCTTCCTTAACTTCTTCAATCTCTTCTACTTTAATTTCAAGGTCTTTGAATTCAAGCTTGTCTGGAAGTTTTAAACCAGGAGGCATAATACTAACTTTTATTCCGACTGTTGCTCTTTTTAGTTTAGCTACAGTTTGTGCTTTTAGAATTTTATTATCTGCAATGTCTCCTGCTTTTTTCAAATAACCAGCCGAGAATCTCCATGATTTAGATCTAGCACCAGGAACTCCTGCCCCTCCAATAACTATCTCTGCGCCAATAGCTCCTGCTTTAATTATTTTTGATAAAGTATCATATCCTATAAACTTAAATCTTCTAGGTCCAAATCTTTCTAAAACATAAGTTATTCTATCTGCAACTGAATAAGGATCTAAATCAGCATTATTTATTTCTCCTATTTCTATTTGAGGATTTTCCATCTTAAATCTAGTTTTTAATGCAGTTGTTAGTCTTTGAATTGTTTCTCCCTTCCTTCCAACAATCAATCCAGGTCTTGAAGTGTAAACTACAATTCTTTCTCCTAATGGGGTTCTTTTTATCTCAATTTTACTACATCCCCCTCTACTTAACTGAGATAGGATGTAAGATTGTACTTGCAATTCCTTAATTTTTTGGTTTGTGAACTTCTTTTCTATCATTTTTTTCTTCCAATATGATCTCAACATGAGATCTTTTCATTTTTCTCCTAATCTTTCTTCCAGTATGTAATGGTTGAGATGCTTTGTTTGTAATTGCATTTTTAATAAATAAATTATTAACATTCAATCCATTACTAATTGCGTTACTTTCTGCTGAATTTAATATTTTTAGTATATTTTGGCATGATTTTATAGGATATCTTCCAGCAGCCATTCTTCCTTTTCTATGTCCCATATCTCTATTAAATCTCTTGAATGGAATGGCCATATCTTTTTCAATAACTTTTTGTAATATATATCTAGACTTTTTAACAGATCTACCTCTAATATAATTACAAATTTCTATACTTTGTTTTGTTGAGATTGGTAAGTCTCTCCCTATTGCTCTAGTTTTCTTTTCCATTTTTATTTAACTGATACAGCTGCACTTGATCTTGTTGCTCCTACTCCTGGTGCAGAGTGGCTTACTATCTTTCTTGTTAGTGAAAACTCTCCTAAATATCTTCCAATCATTTTTTCAGTGATCAAAACTGTAGTAAAGTCTTTTCCGCCATGAATTCTTAATGTTAATCCTACCATCTCAGGAAGAACAATCATGTCTCTACAATGTGTTTTTATTGGCTTAGTTTTATTTTGTTCTTTGAATTTCTTTATTTTTTCCATTAATTTTTTTTGTGGATCTGTTAATCCTCTTTTTGATGTTCTTCTAGCTCTAGCTGGAAGTAGCTTTATCAAATCCTTTAATTCCATCTTTTGTAATTCTTCTAATGTTTTCCCCCTATATGTATCCTTAGTTGCCATTTTATCCTTTCTTTCCACCTCTTCCAGTCTTTCTAGGTCTTAACAACCCAATATTTCTTCCTGGTGGGGCATGTTTTGGTGGAATTTTAGACTTTCCAACATGTCTTCCTCTTCCAGAACCAAATGGATGATCAACAGCATTCATTGCTACTCCAGATGTTCTAGGATATAATTTCCCTTTAGCATGCATAATATGCCATTTCTTACCAGCTTTAACAAATGGTTTGTCTCTTTTACCACCACCAGCAGCTACCCCAATTGTAGCTCTACACTCTGAATTAAATGATCTTTCTTTTTTTGAAGTAAATTTAATCATAACATTTTTAGATGATCTTGAAATAACTCTTGCAAAAGATCCTGCACTTCTACAAAATGTAGGCTTGCCTGGCTTGGATTCAATATTATATATTATTGTACCTTCTGGAATGTTTTTTAATGGAAGAATATTTCCATTTTTTATTGGAACATTCTCTCCTATAGAAACTTCATCTTTAATTTTAATCTTAGTTGGAGCGGGCATTAATATTTGTTCTCCATTTTCATAATTAATTTTAACTAATGGAGCAGTATGTCCTGGACATTTTATTATATCTATAACCTCTCCTTTCAGATTTTCTTTTGATAAAACATTTTTTATTGAACCTTTATACCTATGACTATGTGCTTTGTAAGCAAAAGTTCCTCTTCCACGTCTTTGTGTTATTAATCTCTTTCCCATTTATATCAATCCTAATTGTGTTGCAACATCTATTGCTGGAGTATCTTTTGATAATGTTAAATATGCTTTTTTCTTTCCTGATATTAGTATGGTTGTATTAACATTAGCAACTTTTATGTTAAACAATGATTCAGCTGCCTCTTTAATCTCTTGTTTTTTTGATTTTTTATCTACTATAAATATTAATTTATTTTCAGCTTCCATTAATCTAACTGATTTTTCAGTTGCTAATGGGTATCTTATAACATTATTTAATTCCATTTTATACAAACAAATTTTCCTTCCCTAATTTTTCTATTGATTTTTCTGTCCATACAACTAATCTTCCAGGATCAGTTCCAGGAGACAATACTTCTGCATTAAGATTACTAACTTTGATTATATCTACACCTTGAATATTTATAGCTGATTTTTCTAATTTACAATTTTCTGACACTACAATTAGTGGACCTACTTTAGTTTTGTATTTTCTTCCTCTATTCTTACCTTTACCAGCTCTAATCTTTTTTATCTTTACTCTTTCTAGTTCTTTATCTAATCCAACTTTATTCATCACGTTTAGTATTTCTTTAGTTTTTGACAATCCTTCTAATTTATTTTCTAAGATTAAAGGGACAGCATCGAATAAATGTCCTCTTTTTTTAACTAAATCTTTATTTATTGTTGAGGCAATAGCAGATCTTATTGCTTTTTTCCTTTCTTTTATGTTAATCTTTCTATCCCAAATTTTATCTGCTTTTGGTGGATGAGCTTTTCTTCCGCCTGTAGTTCCAGGAGCTAATGCACCTTCCCATCCAAACTGTGTTCCTCTTCTCCAAGTTGTTTTTCTTGGTATTCTAGAAACTCCTCTACCATAAGGTGTTTTATATTTCCTTCTTCTTCTTGATAATTTTGCAGAATAATCTTTTCCTGCTCTTTCACTTGCACCATAAGGTTGTCTATTTCTTGCTTGGATAACTAAAACTGCTTTTTTGATTAAATCTATTCTTAATTCTTCATCAAATTGAGTAGGTAAATCTATATCTCCAGATTTCTTCCCTTCTAAACTTAATATTTCTACTTTCATTGTTTTGATTCTAAACTTATGTAATCTATTTCAACTTGTTGTGATTCTTTTTTTGATCTTAATGGCTCTGTTAATATGATTAATCTTTTTCTTGATCCTGGAATAGATCCTTTTAACAAAACATAATTATTTTTTACTAATCCATACTGTAATAATCCACCTTTTGGATTTATTTCTTCAACTTTATCTCCAATTTTTACTAACCATTTGTTATAATCAGTTCTTTTATGATAACCCATCTTACCAGGCATAGGTACTCTAAAAGAAACTCTTTTTGGAGTCCAAGGACCTAAACTTCCAACCCCTCTTTTAACTTTTTCAGATTTATGTTGTCTTATGTGAACCCCAAATCTTTTTACAGTTCCTTGGAAACCTTTTCCTTTTGTTATCCCGTGTGCATCTAAAAATTGTCCTTCTTTAAACACATCATTAATCTTAATTTCTTTATCCAATAATGATTTAGCAAACCCTAATTTTTTTTCTTTATCTCCTGAAATCTCTAATTCAAATATCTCTGGTTTCTTCTTTCCAATGTTTGTTAATTTTGGTTGAGTATAAACAACTAATCTAATATCATTATAATCTTTAGATTCATTAGATTTTTTTGGAGTTTTTATTTTTCTAATTAATTCTTTATCTAAATTTTTAGCAAATAACTCTGAAACACATCTAGGTCCTTTCACTGTATTTTGATAAAATCTTAAAGAAAGAGGTTTTAATGGAGGACATTCAATAATTGTAACAGGTTGAGATATCAATTCATCCTTAGTTGTTGCATTTGAATTATCCTTTAATATAATATGTGTCATGCCTGCTTTATAGCCAGCAAAACCCATCAACTTTGTATCATTTAACTTAGGCCATGATCTAATAGAAGCATAGCTACGTTTGGCTCTCTTCCTGGGCCAAAACTGTAAACTTCCTTTCCTAGGTGATTTTTTATTTGGCATTTTTAACTAACTAACAGAATCAGCGGCTGATTTATACATTTTTATACATTTTATCTCTCTTTTGATCGGTAGGGTAAGAGAATATGCTTAAATGCTATTTATAAATGTTTGCCTCAATTTCAGAATTACTTTAGTTTGATAACTTTAATTTCTTCATTACATTTTTGACAGTTAAAGATTAAAGCTAATTTACGGACTTCTTTTTTCTTCATTTCATCAAAAAATTTTGTTTTTTTCCTTTTAAATGGAACTTCTAATTCTCCTTTATGTTCACATTTAGGACAAGTATATTGGATACTTGCATTTAATTTTTCAGCATATTCTTCAATATCTTCAGTATGGCCACATTCAGAACAAATATATTCTTTAGATCTTGTTTTGAATCTTCCTGTCTTAGGGTCTTTTGGTTTGGACATTAAAGCTTTCCCACATTCAAGACAATTTTCTCTAAGAACCCATAATCTTGCTTTGCCTTTCCCAATAGTTTGAATAGTATGATACACACATTCGTCCATTGATGTAGGTTCTCTCATTTTAGGTATTTAGCAAACCAATCAACAGCATATTTTACTGTTAATGCTAAGATTGCTTTTCCACTGAATAAATGATTTGCTCCTTCTATAATTCTTAAAAGTTTTGGTTCATTTGCGTTTTTATAAATCTTTTCTCCATGACTTAAAGGAACAACTTTATCTTTATCACCATGTAATATTAATAATGGAACTTTAACTTTTTTTATATTAGTAGAATTACTAAATTTTTTAAGATCAGTCCAAAATCCATATCCTATCTTAATTTTAATATATTTAATATTACTAAAAATATGATATCCAATTTGTTTCCATTTTTCCATATCTTTTACCCATACTATTGATTTTTCTTTAGGATCATCTACTGCAGCTAAAGTTACTAAAACTTTTATTCTAAAGTCTTGTGATGCAGTAATTATTGAAACTAGTCCACCTAAAGAATGTCCTGCTACCCCTATTTTATTTTTATCAACAAAATCTATTTGTTCAACGTAATCAATAATAGATTTTAGATCTTCAATCTCTTCACTAGTTTTTAATCCTTCCCAAGAACCTTCACTTTCTCCAGAATTGGTAAAGTCACATCTTAATGAAGCAATATCATAATCTTCTAATTCTTTAGATAAATTAACTAAATGTGTTTCTTCTTTGAACCCTGTAAAACCATGACATATTATCACACAAGGAATTTTATGATGAATATGTTCTTTCTTTGGAGTATGTAATATTCCAACAATCTTCTTCCCTTTTTTATTTTTAAAAGAAACTTTTTCTTCACTCATCTTTTCTTACATCACATATTTTAAATTTAATAACTTTTTCTAAATCTTTTGGATTGATTATTAAATCATGATACAAATTACCTGAACCAAAATGTAATTTATCTTTATCAAAAACTTTTTTATCCATGATTATAGGCATGTTAATCAATAGAGGACAAATCTCCCCAACTTTTAATCCTGTAGACTTTTCCACACTTTCATGAGATGCAACATCAACTTTTTTTTCTATAATCTCTCTAACTTTTTTAGTATCTATCCTATCTTCTCCTTTAATACATACAGCCAAATATTTTCCATTTCTTGTTTTTAGTATAATAGTTTTACAAACATCCTCTTTTTTTACATTTTTATTTTCTAAATCTGTTGATTTTATAACTTGCCTATCATGTTTTACAATCTTATATTCTATTTTATGTTTTTTCAGAATTTCCTCAACTTTCATAAAAATTTTTATGAGTTAATATTTATAAGTATTCATAGAGCTTTTATGATATAGCCCTATAGTGTAGTGGTCAATCACAATGGGTTCTGGGCCCATTAACCCTGGTTCGAATCCAGGTAGGGCTACTTTTCTAATAGAGTAAGATCATTTTGCACCATACTAAAAACTAAATCTTCAAGAGATGCACGTGGTTCCCATCCTAACTCTTTTTTAGCTTTACTTGGATCTCCAAGCAGCAAATTTACTTCATTAGGTCTAAAGAATTTTTCATCAACATCTACAACAACTTGTCCATTTGAATAACCCTTCTCATCTAACCCTTCACCAACCCATTCTATCTCTCTACCTATTTTTTTGAAAGCTAATTCTACAAAATCTCTAACTGTTATTTTCTTACCTGTTGCAATAACATAATCATCTGGAGTATCTTGTTGTAACATCAACCACATTGCTTCTACATAGTCTATAGCATGACCCCAATCCCTTTCTGCATTTAAATTTCCTAAACTAAGTTTATCTTGTAACCCTAAATGTATCTTAGCTACAGAATGTGTTATTTTTCTAGTTACAAATTGTAATCCCCTTCTAGGACTCTCATGATTAAATAAAATTCCACCACAACAAAACATCCCTCTCTTTCTATACTCTTTTACTAATTCATGAGCTGCTAATTTTGCTTCTCCATATGGACTAACTGGATTAAATGGAGTAAATTCACTTTGAGGTGTTTCTAAAACGTCTCCAAACATTTCTGAAGTAGAAGCTTGATAAAACCTTATTTTTTTATTGAATCTAAATAAAGAGTGGAGCAATCTATCAACACCATAAAAATTTATATCTCTAGTTACATGTGGTTGATTAAAACTAACTTTTACAAAAGATTGAGCCCCTAAATTATAAACCTCATCTGGATTTGTTTCTTCAACTACTTCTTGAATTGAATGACCATCACACAAATCTCCAGAAACTAAATTTATTTTATTTTTAATATGATCTATATTATCAAATGGGTCTGTAGCTCTTCTCCTATACATTCCAAAAACTTGATAGCCTTTGCTTAAGAGAGACTCTGCTATATATGCTCCATCTTGTCCTGTTATTCCAGTAATCAAAGCTTTGGTCACTTTAGTCATCTAGATTTTTTAACAAGTATTTTTATAAAAATTATCAAATCTTAACATAAGTTTTATAAAATACATAAAAGAGGTTTATATTATGCTCCTGTAGTCTAGCCCGGCCAAGGACGTCGCCCTCTCGAGGCGAAGACCCGGGTTCAAATCCCGGCGGGAGCAGTTAATATGAGAGAATTTATTTATTATTCGGCTAAAGGAAGAACATCAGGAAACTTTAAAGATTTGATGAGTGCAGGTAGATTGGATATTGCTTGTCATGCAGTTATCTCTTCATTTTTTCTTTCTAATAGAATAAGAGAAGATGTTAAATTAAATTTAATATTAGATGGTCCACCCGATGCTCCTAAACATATAGAATTTATTTATGATAAAGAAATTCCAATCTCAAAAAAAGATGTTGGTGGATTATTAAAAAGAATGTTATTCAAATATAAAAAAGATAAAAAAACTGAAGTATTTCCAGGATGTTTTATAGAGAAAAAAAGTCTTAGAAATTTAATTAAAGATTATAATCATAGAAATATTTATCTTTTAGATAAAAAAGGAAAAGACATAAGAGAAATAGAAATTAAAAAAGATCCCATATTTATTATAGGTGATCAAGAAGGAATTAATAAAAAAGAAAAAAGATTTATCTTAAAAAACTTTAATATTAATCTAATTAGCATTGGAAATTTCGATTATTTCTCTTCACAAGTTATTTCTATAGTTAATAATGAAGTGGATAGAAAAGAGTTATAGCAAGTTTTAAATAAACAAATTATTAATTGTAGATATGAAAAAATTTTATATTACAACAGCTATAGACTATGTTAATGGGGACCCCCATATTGGTCATGCTTATGAAAAAATACTGGCAGATGTTTTAGCTAGATGGCACTATCTTAAAGGAGATGATGTATTCTTCTTAACAGGAACAGATGATAATGCACAAAAAAATCAAGAAGCTGCAAAAAAAGCTGGAAAAAATACTAAAGAATTTATAGATGAGAATGCTAAGAAATTTGAAGAACTTTGTAACGATCTTAATATAAAATATAATTATTTCATTAGAACAACAGAAAGTAGACATGAAAAAGTTTCAAAAGAAATTTTCAAAATAGTTTATGATAAAAGAGAGATATATAAAGGAAGTTACGAAGGACTTTATTGTACTGGATGTGAAGCATTCCTAACAGAAAGAGAATTAGTGGATGGAAAATGTCCTGAACATGATGAAAAGCCAAAAAAATTAAAAGAAGAAAGTTATTTCTTCAAACTTTCTAAATATAGAAATGAATTAATAAAATTAATTGAGTCTAAAGATTTTTTACTACCAAAAGAAAAAAAGAATGAAATTCTTTCAAGATTAAAAGATGAAGAATTAAAAGATTTAAGTGTGAGTAGAATTAATAAAGAATGGGGAATAAAAACACCTATAGATAATAATCATGTCATTTATGTTTGGTTTGATGCTTTGATAAATTATGTTTCTGGATTAGATTATCCTAATGGTAAAAATTATAAGAAATATTGGCCTGCCGATGTTCATTTAATAGGTAAAGGAATAAATTGGTTTCATAGTGTTATCTGGCCAGCAATGTTAATTTCTTCTGGAATAAAATTACCTAAAACAATTCTTGTTCACGGTTATTTAACAGTAAATGGAAATAAAATAGGAAAAAGTTTAGGTAATGTAGTAAGTCCAAAGTTTTTCATTGATAAATATGGAGTGGATCAATTAAGATATTATTTGATTAGAGAGATTCCTTTTGGTCAAGATGGAGATGTTAGCGAAGAAGTTTTGAAAAATAGAACTAATAATGAATTAGCAAATGAATTAGGAAATTTAGTTAGTAGAGTATTAACATTAACAGATAAATACTTTAATGGAAAGATAAAAGGGTCTATATTTAATAAGGAGTTAAAGACTAAATTAAATTTAAAGAAAATTGAAAGTCATATTGATAAATTTGAATTACATAACGCTATTTCTGAAATATTTAGATTTATATCAGAATGTAATAAATATGTTAATAAAGAAAAATTATGGGAATTAGAGGGGAAAAAATTGGAAAAACATTTATACAATCTATTAGAAAGTTTAAGAATTATTAGTATTTTGATTTATCCATTTATTCCAAATACTTCAGAAAAAATAAACACACAATTAAATGTTAAACAAGGTTTGTTAAAAGATTGTAAATTTAGATTAATAAAATCATATTCTACTAAAAAAGGAGAGATTTTATTTAAAAAAATAAAATGAATATAAAATTTGAAGATTGGGAAAAATTAGATTTGAAAGTTGGAACAATTTTAAGTGTAGAAGATCATCCAAATGCTGATAAATTATATGTATTAAAAGTAGATATTGGAGAAGAAAGACAATTAGTGGCTGGAATTAAAGAATCTTATTCTAAAGAAGAATTAATTAATAAAAAGATAATAGTTATAGCAAATTTAGAGCCTGTTAAGTTAAGAGGGATTGAATCTAATGGGATGTTATTAGCTGTTGGGGAAAAAGAAATTTCATTATTAACATTAGATAAAGATGCTAATAATGGTGATAGAGTAAGATAATAATATTTATATCTAAGAATTGTATTCATAAATTATTAATAAAGAGAGGTTTAGATGTCAACTAACGATAATGATTATAATCTTTATGTAGTGTTTTCTTATGCAGTTGAAGATCATTGTAGAAAAAAGAATATTCCTTATCCTGGTGAAGGAGAAATAGAATATTTAATACTAAGATATAACAAAAAAGGAAGTGGTTCTCCTATAGACTGGATAAAAAATTTAATTGAAACAGATTTAGATAAAGTAGAAAAGTTTCAAATTTCTACACAAGGATTAAATGGATTAGAGAAGGTTTCAACTAATAGTCATAATGGTTCAATACCAAGAAGAAGGGTAGAAAAAGAGAAAGTTCCTTTATAATCTAAATTATTATTCTAAGTATATATAGAAAGATTTTTATAGATTATATCCTTGATTTTTAAAAAGGTGGGTGTATGAAATTAAAGTATATTATATTTCTTTTAATCTTATCAATACCTCTATCAATGGCTGAAGTGGATGGAGATAAAGCATTTGATTATTTAGCATCTAAACAAGTAGATGGTAGTTATAATAATAATATTATAGACACTTCTGCAGCAATTTTAGCTTTATCTAATGTTGGTTCTTCAGGAGAAGTAGCAAGATCAATAGACTATTTATTATCCCAAAAAAATAATGCCCATTGTTGGCCTAAAATTAATTGTAAAGTTAAAGAAACAGCATTTGCTTTACTTGCATTAAGTGCAGCAGGAGAACCTACCCAAGATGTTGTTGATTGGTTAGATAGTGCTTCATCTTCTAGTTCTACAAGAGGAAAATGGTTGTTGCAAATAGCTAATGCCCAAAATGGACAATGTACTATTAATTATAACAAAGGATCAACTGAAGTAACAAAACAAGTTGAGATAGTAGAAGGAAAATTTCCTAGTTGTAATAATAACAATTGGTTAGACTTAAATTCATGTCTTGAATCTAGTTTATTAAACAAATTTCCATCTTTAACATTTGATATTGATTGTAACACAGATACTAGTGCTATTATTGTTTTATTATTTAATGTAGGGAACACTTATACTTTTGTTGAGAATATTGAAAGTTCATCTGGATCTGTAAGTGTAGATAATAATTGTTTTGGTGTAGGATTTAAAGATAGATGTAATGTTGATTCTACTTTATATGCTAGTTATGCTTTATCAAAGGTAGACCAACCAAGATCTTTATTTTTCTTAAAATCTAATTATGATTCTAATAATCCAGAACATGTCTCTTTAATGCATTTAATAACCCAGGATGATAGTTTTTCTGAAGAATTAGAAAATAAACAAAGAAGTGATGGTAGTTTTGATAATAATGTGTTTAAAACTTCATTAGCTGTACAATCTCTACCAAATAACCAAGAATCTATTGATTGGTTAGAATCTAAACAAAAACCAGATGGTTCATTTGGAGATGTTTTTGAGACTTCATTTTCACTATTATCATTATCTCCTAGTGCATCTGTAGCTACATGTTTTGATGGATCAAGAAATCAAGGTGAAGATGGGGTTGATTGTGGTGGCCCTTGTGATACAGTATGTGATATATGTAATTTTAATGATGCTTGTGATGAAGAAAGAGGAGAAGATTCAGATAACTGTCCAAGTGATTGTTTAGGGGTTTCCTCTTCATGTAGTAATGGTGAACAAGATGGAAATGAAGAAGGAATAGATTGTGGTGGTTCATGTTCAAATGAATGCCCAAGTTGTAATAATGATGGAACTTGCGAGTATGATACATTTGGAGAAACATCTTTACAATGTCCAAATGATTGTAGTTGCGAAGATAATATCTGTGATTCAACTGAAAAAGATTCATTATCTAATACTTATTGTCCTCAAGACTGTCAAGATGAGATATGTAATGAAGATACATTTTGTGATACTGGAGAAAATGAAGATAACTGTCCAAGTGATTGTGGTTCACCTTCTTCATTAACACAAGAAACTACAGAAGAAGGAGCAAGCTTTCCATTTTTTGCTATAACTATAATTGTTATCTTAGGATTGGCAATTGTTTTTGGAATCTATTATTATTCAAAAAAAGGAAAGAAAAAACCTAATCTTAATTTATTTGGTAGATTCACAAAAGATAATGGAAAAAATAAAAAACCATTTTTCAAACCTGAAATTCCAAAATTTCCAGGAAGCAAGCCCTCTCAGAAATCTAAATCTAAATCTAATCTAGATAAAGAATTAGAAAAATCTTTAGAAGAAGCTAGAAAACTAATAAAGAAAAAATAAATGATAAATGAAAATAAAATTAATAGCTTTAATTTTTTTGATTAATATTTCTATAGCTTTAGCACAAGTTGATATAAACATTTATCGAGATAATTATTCTTCTTTAGAAACTTTACAAGCAGAGATAACTTTAGATAATCCAACAAAAAATCTTTCTGCTAACGATATAACTATAGACAATACAAAGATTGCACCTTTTATCTTTAATTTAGCTGAAAATAAGTATTTTGTATATTTTGATTTATTAAATTTAGAGAGTAAAAATCATAGTTTAATAGTAAACTCAAGATTTTTAATAGATAATGCATTAACAGATGTACAAAGAAGTAAAGAATTTAATATAATTGATTCAGATTCTTCTTTATCAATAAAACCAGCCATATTATTTATAGATGAAAATGATCTAAAACAATCTTATAAAATAACATTAAAAAATAATAAAGATACTGATGATATTTTAGATGTTTCTGTTAACTTAACTTCAGATTTTCTTTATCCTGCTAGAAAAATTTTAAGTTTTGTAAGAAATGAAGAAAAAAATCTTTTTATTTTTACTCAACAAGGGGTTGTAGAAGACTCAAAAATAATTTTAACTTATGATAGGGTGTATGAAATTCCAATAGTAATCAAATCAACTGAAGAAACACAAGGAAGTGATGAAATAAATAATATAGAAGAAGTAGATGAAAAAGTATCTTTTGTTACAGCTGAATCATCTTTAATAAGAACTTTAAATACTAACCAAGCTATTTCAGGACCTTTAGAATTTAAAAATAATTTAGATAGAAATCTTAATGTTAAATTTTACTTAACAGGAAATTTAGATGAAGTAATAAGGTTAAAAACAACCCAAATAACATTAAGTGCTAATAAAGAAGATTCTCAAACTCTTTTCATTAATGAACAAAAAAATGCTAAAGGAATTTATTCTGGATCTTTAATGTTAGAAGCTGAGGGTTATACTGAAGAATTTCCAATAGAATTAACTTTTGTTGATGAAGAAATAATTATTGAAGATCCTAGTATTGAAAATGGAGAAGATTCTAGTGATTCTTTAGAACCCCCAGATGAAGATTTCACTCCTGGAGTAGATTTTTTAGGAATATTGAATTCTTCTGAAGAGCCAACACAAGAAGAAGGAAAAAGTTCTTCGTTATTTCCTATCATGCTTATTGTTATTGTAGTTTTATTATTATTAATTATTTTTTATTTAATAAAAATTCAAAAACCTAAAAAGAATTTTAAGGAGACTATATCTTCTATCAAAAAATGATAGAGATTTTAAAAGAAAAATGGATAAAAACTTCTTTAATATTTGTAATAATAGTTATTTTTTTATTAATAATTTTAAATTTTCTCCCAAATAGAGAGATAGACTTTTGTGGAGATAATATTTGTTCTGAAACAGAAACTTGTAGTTTGTGTTCTAATGATTGTGGTTGTGGTTCTGGAGAATTGTGTTCAAACGACCAATGTGTATTTGGTTATGAAACAATAACGAATTTTACAACATGTTTTAATGAGTTTACAGTATCTTTCACTTCACAAGATTTCCAAAGTTCATTAGATATAATCCCTAAATGTAGATTATTAGCATTAGAAGAGATAGGAAATATTCAAACATTATCATTAACAGCAGATGATGAAGAAAAAGAATTCTTAGAGATACAAGAATTAAAATACAAATCAGATGAATCTTATCTTAATTATAAATATAATGCAATCAATCAATTATATCTAAAATATTCTGATGATCAAAATGTAAATTATCTTGAATTGATAGAAGATTTGAAAAGTCCTTTTTTACTTTCTTCATTAGAAAATTCATTATACAATCATTATCAGATAAAAACTAAATATCCAAATCATTATGATGAACATACTGAAGAATTGTTTCAATCTACAATCATAGAATATGAAAAAAATAGTCAATTTCTTAATAAAATCTATGATTCTTTTAAAGATTACAATTATAAATATTTTTTACAAATTGATCCTTTAAATCCTACTGTAGATGAGATCTCTAATGAATTAACAAATAATTTATTAGGAAATGAACAAAAAATAAAAGAATCTTTAATTAAATTTGTAAGAAACAATGTTAAATATCAATTCAATCCAAATTGGCAAACTAACTGGGTTAGTCCTCCAACATTAACTTTGATAAGGGGAACAGGAGAATGTACTGATATGAGTGTTTTATTAGCTTCTTTATTCATAAATGCAGGAATAGAAGATGTTAATTTATGTTTTGTAGACACTCAAGGTTATGGGATAGATCATTTGGCTGTTGGTGTTAAGATTGTAGGAGAAGATTTTGAGTTGTGGGATCCAACTTGTAATAGTTGTGAAGGATCAGCCCCAAAAACATCTAAATTTTGGAAGGTTGATTGTTTTGATGTGCAAGAATATTTAAAAAAACCATTACAAAGATGTTCTGATCAAACTCCTTTTAATGAATGTTCTTCTTTAACTGGATATTATTGTAAAGAAGGAGAATTAATAGCTAATTGTGAGGAATGTGGTTGTTCTAATGAAGCTATATGTTATAACTCTAGATGTTATAAATGTGAAGAAGGAGCTAAATTTGTAGAAGGACAATGTATAAAATAATTATTTCTTACTTTTTTTAGCTAATCTTTTTAATAATCCTTCAATATCATATTCTTCTAATTCTAAAGATTTAGGATCTGGGTCTATTTTATATAACATCTCTCTTCTAGGAGAGTAAGATCTAGATGTACTATATCTATCTAATCTTGGACTAGAGTGATTATATGAATTTGGATTTGATCTAGGACTTTTACTAGCAGAATAAGAATGTGTAGATGAACCTATGTTTATACTACTTGGCCTATAACTACTTTTTGAAGGACTAGCTCTAGTACTTCCTTTTCCATATCCACTTGCTTTACTCATAAAAATATAGTAAAATCTCCCTTTTTATTCCTTTCTATTGCTTTTATAGATGTTATACAATAAAATATATAAGCTTCTTTTAACATTATAAAATATGCAAAAAAGAGGGCAAACAACTATATTTGTTATTCTAGGGATTATTATTGTAATAATAATTGGAGTGTATGCTTTAGTTGCTTATGGTATTGTTAATAAAAGTTTTACATATGCTCAATCAATATCAAATGCACAAGATGATATTGATGAATTTGTAAGAGAATGTATAAGATTTAATATTCAATAAAAAATAAAAAATATTGGATTAGAAAATTTAGATTTAAATTCATTAGTTGAAGATCAAGATATCTTAGATTGTTTTAATCTAGACAATTTTAAAGATGGATTTGAAATTATGACAATAAATGATCCTAAAATAGATGTAACTAATAATGATTGGATGTTGGATTTTGGGGTTATTTATCCTATAACTATTTCTAAAGGTGGGGTTAATGGAAGTTTATTAGAATTTAATTTTACACAAACATTGAAAACTTGTGGTGTAGATTATTTTTCTATTGATCATAGAGTTAATGTTAAATCTTTAGATGAATCTTGTATAACTTTAGTTGGATTTGGTCCTGAATTTTTAGCTCCAATATATGCGATAGAAGGAGAAGGAGAATTAGATATTAGTTTTGGCAATCCTTTAGATGAAGATATTATTATAATTAGACAAGAAGATGAGAATAATTTTATTGCTATTCCTATAACAAACAATCCAAATACAAGAGAGATTCCAATTATAGTTACTAATCCTGGTGGAATTGTAAAACAGATTCCTAATGAAATTATTAAAGTTATAGATGTAGAAGGAAATTTTAGTTTAGGAACTTGTAATATATTTGGATGTCCTGCTCCAAATATTCCAGTTAACATTCCAGTTTCTTTGCCTATAAATATTGGAGATGAAATTCCTAATATACAATTAACTCCTGTTGTAATCCCTGCATCAGAACCTCAAGAATCTACTACTCCAACTACTCCTACAACTCCCAATGAGAATATACCATTAGATTTATGTTTTAATATCACATGTGGTTCTAATGAATTATGTGATAATGGAGTTTGTATAGAAGATGACCCAGGAGATGATGATGATGGATGTTTCTTAGGAGGTACTGAAATATTAATGGCAGATGGAACTAAAAAAGAGATTAATCGTTTGAAGAAAGGGGATTTAATTTTATCTTTTGATTTTGAATCTAATCAAGAAGTAATAAGTATTATTGAATCCTTATTTGTTAAAGAAAGAGATTCATACCTAGTTGTAAATAGTGAACTGAAAGTGACACAAGAACATCCATTTTCAGTTTCAAGTAATCAATGGAGGGAAGTGGGAAGATTAAAAATTGGCGATTATATATTTAATGGACAAGAGTTTATGATGATTAAGTCAATTGAAAAGATAGAGGAGAATGTGGAAGTATTCAATCTTCATGCAAGTTACCCAAATAATTTCTTTGTAGAATCTGAAGGAAAAAGATATTTAGTACATAATAAAGAAACTTAGTTAATCTATCTATCTAATGTGGTTATAGTATCTTGTCCCCAAAGTTCAATATTTTTTCCATTATTAGAGATTGTACCATTTTTATCTCTCCATCCTTCATCAGAATCATAAACTTGAACTTCTTTAAATCCGGATTTTTCTAACACTCCTTTTATAGTTTGACTCCCTTCCACAACATGTACACCACCTTTTGTTTTAATGCCTAAAAATTCAGTACAATTTTGGGAGATTGTTACTTCTTGTATTGTTGGGCCATCAGAATATTTTGTTCTCCATCTTCCTCTTAAATCATAAATAGTTTGTCTTTGTCCATATCTATCTACACAAGTTAAAGTATTTGGAGTTCCTTCAATAAGGGGATGTTTTTGTTTTTGTTGCATTCCACCACAACCATAAGTTAGTAAAGCTAAAGCTAAAACTCCAGCTACTCTTTTAAATCCAGTTAATGATCTCTTTTCTAAATTACTATTATCTTTCATCTTAACCTCTATAAATCTAGATTTATTATTTATAAACTTTACGCCTATAGGGTAGTTACTTTATAAGATTACAAATGATTAGGTTCAAAAATTTATTTTTAGGAAACTCAAAGATATTCTTATCTCTTTTTCAATCTCTGCCCATCTAATATATCTTCTATAATAAATCCAGAATCTAAAATTTGATCCCTTACATTATCAGCTTTTTTCCAATCCTTATTTTTTCTTGCTTTTTCTCTTTCTTCCACCATTCGTTGAACTTTTTTCGGAATTTTCATTTCTTCTTTTTTAAGAATATCAAGTCCTAGTACTCTATCCATCTCTTTAATTGTTTGATATTTTCCTTTAGCTTTTTCATCCCTCAACAAACCCCAAATCACAGCTAATGCTTTAGGTGTGTTTAAATCATTATTAATAGCTCTTTTAAATTTTTTTAAATAACTGATATTAGTTTTTCCATCATCTCTTATTTCATTAGATATATTTTTTAATCTATCATAGGAATTCTGAGCATTTTCTAAATTTTCTAAACTAAAATCAAGAGGTTTTCTATAGTGGGCCGTCAAAACAAAATATCTATAAGCTATTGGCATAAATCCTTTTTGTTCTAATTCTGTTAAAGTAAGTAATCCCCCTGTAGATTTTGAGATTTTTTCCTTTTTTGATATCAAAAAATCATGGTGTAACCAATAATTTACAAATTTTCCACTCCCTGTTGCCCCTTCTGATTGAGCTATCTCATTAGTATGGTGAATAGGTATATGATCTATTCCTCCTGTATGAATATCAAATGTCTTTCCTAAATATTTCATTGACATTGCAGAACATTCTATATGCCATCCTGGAAAACCTTTCCCCCAGGGAGAAATCCATTCCATGTCTCTTTTTTCTCCTGGCTTTGAGAACTTCCAAAGTGCAAAATCAGTTTTATTTCGTTTCTCCCTAATTTTTATTCTTTTTCCAGCTTGCAATCCTTCAACATCTAATTTTGCTAGGTCCCCATATCTAGGAAATTTAGAAGTATCATAATAAACTCCATCTGAAGTTAGGTAAGTAAATCCTTTTTGTTCTAACTTTTTAATGAGACTTATCTGTTCAGGAATGTGATCTGTAGCTTTACATAAAACGTGAACTGGTTGTATATTTAATTTAGAGGTATCATCTAGAAATTGAGCAGTATACCTTTTAGAGATATCCCATGCAGTTGTTTTTTGTTCTATTGCAGCTTTTTGTAATTTATCTTCTCCTTCATCCGCATCACTCGTTAAATGTCCTACATCAGTTATATTCATTACTTGTTTTACTTTGTATTTTCCATATTCTAAAACTCTTCTTACAATATCTGAGAAGATATAAGCCCTCATATTACCTATATGTGCTTCACTATAAACAGTAGGGCCACAAGTATACATTTTAATTTTACTTTCATCTATTGGAACAAAAATTTCAATCTTCCTACCCAAAGTATTCATAAACTTAATTTTTGCTTTTTCTTCCATATTGACCTATTCTTTAATGATATTTTTAAAACTTTTCCCTTTTTTATTAACAATACTTATTTTTTGCAAACGATTTGAGATGGATATTAGTCGTTTGTTAAAATGTTGAAGTTCTTTTCTATCATCTTTAAGAAGATGCCTTAGAATTCTAACTACATCTTCTGGGCTTTTTGCAGTTTCTATTCCTTTAATAATACTATTTGATGTCTTAAGTTTTTTACTAATCTCAGGAAACATTGCATTAAGGATTCCAGATTTTTGAAGTCTTTCAATAAATAATTTTCTTTTTTTTGATCTTAAAATAGCTTGAAGCATCCCAAAATAGGCATGTTCTTTAGCATATTTCCCATGAAATGGATCTTTATTATTCCATTCTTTAATCAGTCTCGCCAAACTTTTGGCGAAAGAGCACAATTTTTTGTTATTGATGAAATCTATATTGAAACGAGCACATAATTTTACAAATCTTGATGTTAATATAAAAGGGTTTTCGTTTCTTGGAGAGATGATTGGAATAAGATTTTTTTGTTTGATTGCATCAAGTGCATTATAAGGGTCATATACATCTGTAGATGGAAAATGCCAAAAAATATATTCAAAATTGAAATGTCCCCAATAATATAATTCATCTAAAACTACTATGTCTAAATGGATTGATTTTTTTTCAGCAATTATTTGAAACACTTTTTTGAATTTTAGATAATAAGGGTGACTTTTAATTATTCTGAATCTATGCTCTTTTAATTTTTGTTTTACTGAACTATACTCTTTTTCCCCTCCTTTAACTGCTAAATCGTAATCCTTATAATCAAAAGTTACACCCATATCTTTTGCAATTTTGTTATATACAACACTTCCACCTAACCAAAATTCTTCTAAACCACTTTCTCTAGCTATTCTTTTGAGGATTATTAAGTCTGATTTATAATTTGAATTCATTTTTAACCATTTTTGAGAATTTTTTAAATTGCTCTTCGAGTTTTCTTATTTCTTTTTTTATTGTAGATATGTTTGTATGGGGTGAGACCAAACAATACTTCAGTCCAGATATTGTCTTGCCAGATTTTGTTTTATAAAACGACTTTGAAAAAGAACATCCCAATCGTTTACTATAATCTTCCTCAGTTTTTTTAAAATTCCATTCATAAAACAATTTTAATTCATTATTTAAATTTATTAATAATCTCTCATCATTCTCCACCAAAGAGAGAAAAGATTCCCAATTTTGTTTTTTTCCTCTTCTACGAATCTCTTTTGGAGATATTATAACCATTGTATTGAAGCCAAGAGATTTTGGATTTCCAACTATGAAGTAGATTTCATTTGAAATCCCATTTCTAAAAGTTTTTGTGGCTACTATTTGATTTGCAAGAAATCTTCTAAATCCATTTTTTCCCATAGTCAACAAAGAGCCCAATGCTGCAAGCGCAGGTCCTGCTGAGCGTGAAGTTTCAAGAGTTATATCTGAAGGATCATCAATTGACCAATCTCCACCTAAGTGGTGTGTATCACAGATACCTCTTTGGCTTTTGGAAAGTAGCATTAGCTCATGACCTTTATTTGATACAAATAGACCACAAGGTGTTGGGCATCCTCCTAGTGCTTTATGAAAGTCAACTCCCCATGAATCTGCAAGGCGTATTTTATATGCTCTCTTAAATTGTTTTTCGATTATAGGTAAGATTTCTGGAGAAATTTTTAAAGGATTTTCTTTGAAATCATATTTATTAAACATCAACCATATCCAACCAATAACTGAATCAGCGTGTATATGAGGGACATACTTGAGATTGTAATCTTTAATTAATATATCTCTTAATTTAACAAATTTAGCAATATCATCTATCACAAAATTATAGAATGGTCCACAGTTGAGGAAAAATCCTACAATAATCCCACCTTCTTGTATAATTTTTCTAGCCTTGTTTTCAGCATCGCTAGATATTGATCTACCTTCACTATCTGCATCAATTGTGATTAAATGATCAACCCCTATACCAAGCCAATCCCCTACTGTCTTATGTGAAAAATGGGAATTAGACGTTATGAAAACATAAGTATTTGAAGGAATCCCAATCTTCCCTGCATTAGGAATAACTTTATTGATAGCAAGTTTCATTGCATACATATTTGAAGCTGTGCCACCAAATGAGAATAACGCTTTTACTTTATCTCGTTTAATATCAATTAAGTCTGCCATCATTTCAGAAATTATTTTTTCAGCTAGAAGACAGTTTCCTGCAAAATCATTATTTATATTATGAACATTAAATTCTTGTGCCAAGCTCATTAATGCTTGAGAAGTGATATTTACTGGTGCACAAATGTTATATTGAAGTTCGGGATTACGCCAATTTGGAACTCCATTGAAAAACTTTTTTATAGCACTACTTACTACTTTTTTTGGGAGAAAACCATTTTCAGGGAGTTCATTGAATATGTTTTTTTTAGTATGTGATTTTAGAGAGATCCAAGGTGTATTTGACTTTTTGGAGTTTTTTTTAAGTTCACTCAAGCCAAAGCTAAAAAGGACTGAAGATTTATTACTTCCAATTTGTCTTGGAAATAAATTCTTTACACTCTTAATAAACAAATGAATATTTCTTTTCATTTTTATCTTATTAATTTGAACTTTTTTTATTTATAAGTTTTACATCCAACAATTCTTTATCTAAATTAAGCTCTCAATAATGTGAATAAGAATAACTTAAAGATTATTAAATGTATTATTTACCTTTTTTATCTCAAATTTATCCTATTTGATTAGATGTAATATGCCTTGAGGTTAATTAATTTAAGATAGATGACGAGATGATTAAAAAGTTTAATATGAATACTCTATTAGATCTATTGGAAATGGGATTCATTCATATATCATGAAGAATCTTTTGAAGTGGGAGATCTTCAATTCAGATATTCAATGAATTGAATGATTGTACTATAATTTAGAAGAGATAGATAAATTTTATGAAGAAATGCATAAAAAATAAATTTATAAACTTTCTTTTTTATTTATTAAAATGGCTTATCCTAATTTTAAAGATAAACATTTACAAGAAGCTTTGTTTCATCCAAATGATTATATAAATTATAGAAAGTATAAAGGAAAATTTCCTAAAAAATATGTCATAACCTATCAATCTAGAGCTAAATCTTATTTTCTTAGGAAGTACAAACCAAAGAAACTAAAATTTCATTCTTTACTAACAATTTATACTCATAAAAATGTTGGATTTGTAAAGATGTCAGGTATTGGAGCCCCAAATGCATCTACAATTCTTGAAGAACTTATCGCTCTTGGAGGGAAGGAATTCATTAATATTGGAACAGCAGGAGGGCTACATCATGAAGGGATTTTCCTATGTGATAAAGCTTTAAGAGATGAAGGGACAAGTTATCATTATTTACCTCATGGAAAATTTACATATCCTAACAAATCATTAACAGAAAAATTTGGAAGATTTATGAATAAAAAAGGTTTAGAATTTTTTAGAGGTACTACTTGGACAATTGATGCACCTTATAGGGAAACAAGAGCTGAGGTAGAAAAATATGCAAAAGAAGGAATTTCTACTGTAGAAATGGAAGCCTCTGCATTGTTTGCTGTTGCTAAATATAGAAAGGTAAAAATAGCTTCTACATTTGTTGTAAGTGATTTACTTAAAGATAAATGGGTTCCAAAATTCTATACTTTTAATGTAGTAAGAGCACAAAATAATCTTATTGATGTCGCTTTAGATTTTTTATTAAATTGATGATTATATGAAAATAATTCCTGCAAATAAAAAATATATAAAAGAAATCTCAAAATTGATGCTTAAAGAATTAGAAAATCCTAATGATAAATTTCCAGTAGATCTAATTTCTAAATTTAGAGAACATGCAAAAGAAGATAGTATCTCTATGGAGTTAGATAATCCAAATCTAATCTCTTTCTTAGCTATAAATAATCATGAACTTATAGGTTTTATTGTAGGATATAAAGAAGAATCTAATAATACAATGATACATCATATAGCAGGAGATAAGATCGAAACTAAGAAACTTTTACTTAATAGATTTATTGATGAATGTAAGAAAATAAATATAAATAATATAAATGCAGATACATTTGAGTTCATGGAAAATAATGAACTCTTTAAAGAAGAAGGATTTATATTAACAAAAAAAGAGAAGATAACTGATGATTTAGAAATGTTATGGTATGAATTTAATTTAAAAATATAAATTTATTAAATGATGAAAAAAAGAAAAAATCAAATATTGATCATTCATGGTGGACATACTTTCAAGAATAAAAAAGATTATCTAAATTATTTAAAAACTAGAGAAATAACAATTGATGAAAGAATGAGTTGGAGTGGCAAATATTTAGATAATAAGTTAGGCAAAAAATTTCAAATAATAAGACCTGGTATGCCTTCTAAAGAAGATTCGAAATATGAAGAATGGAAGATTCATTTTGAAAGATATTTCCCTTATCTAAGAGAGAATATTATTTTGATTGGATACTCTTTAGGTGGGATATTTTTAGCTAAATATTTATCTGAAAATGGATTTCCAAAGAAAATTTTATCAATATATCTAGTTGCCCCTCCATTTGATAATTCTTTACCTGGTGAAGATTTAGCAGGTGGATTTAAACTTAATTCTAATCTATCCTTAATTGAAAAAAATTCAAAGAGGATTAATCTACTATTTTCAGAAAATGATTTTATTGTTCCAATATCACATGCTAAAAAATATAGAACTAAACTTAAGAAGGCTAATATCAAAGTTTATAAGAAAATACCTGGACATTTTTTCATTCCTGAATTCCCTGAAATAATCAAGATGATAAAAAAAGATATTTAATTTATCCTTCTTTATCTGTTAATCTATTAATCTCTCTTTTTAATAACACATTTTGAGCATTTAAATTTTTAACATTCATATCTAAATCGTGAAGTTTAGCTATTAAATCATTTATCATATCCATCATCTCTTTAGATTCTAAATTAAATTTTTCTGGTTTTATAATATCAATAGAACTAGGCATATAATCAAAACAAAATCCAACTATTTCTTTAGAATCGTTAAATTCCATCTCTAAATCAACAAAACTAGAAAACATTCCTTTAAATTTTTCTTCTTTTAATGTTTCTGCATCATAAAGAACGTGATTAATAATATTAAAATTTTCTTCTATCCTTTCTATATACTTTCTTATAGTCATCTCTACATGTTCTTTTGGAGATCCAACTACTTCCACTACTACTTTAGCTAATATCTTTTCGTTCATTTAATAACACCAATGTTAATATTATCAACAATCCAACAAACAAAAACACCCCTAATCTTGAAGCTTCTTTGCTTGTGTTTTCATAAATTGTTTCTCTAGTTAATTTATTTAAATTTTGTTGTGTTTCTTCTTTAACATTTTCGTTTTTAATACTTTCTTTTTTAGGAATCTCTTCTTTAATAACTTCTACAATCTTTTTACAATCTTTACTCTCACCAGATATTTTGATATCTTCAGTATCTTTAACATCCAAACCCTCTACAATAAGTTTATACTCTCCATCTTCATATTTTTTATCACAATTTAATATTAATTGAATAGGAATAGTCATTGTATAACTCTTAAATTTATCTTCAACATTAGTTTTAGATATCTTAGTTATTCTTTCATCTTTCTTTTCAATATAAAAACTAATTGTTTTTTTATTAGTTTCTCCTTTATACACAGTTAATTTAACTCTTATACTAGACCCCCATTCTGCTTTTTTATTACTTCCAAGATCATATATTTTATCTATTTTAATACTAGAATCTACAATTTCTTCAATAGTTGAATTATCTTTATTTTCTTCTCCAGGAGTTTGTTCTGTTGTTTGCCAAAGATCATCTATCTTAGACCAACTCAACCCTTCTCTACTATCACTATAACTTACTTCATCAATTAAAACATTTGAATTGAACAAACTTATTGTTTCTAATCCTTCATTGTTTAACAATCCTGAAAATCCATTCATATAAATTGTTAGATAATCTTTAGTTTTGATTATAGTAGTATCTTCAACATTAGTATCTGAAATTATTATTTTTTTATTAGAACTATCTATTAATTCTAATCCACTTAAATCTTTATCTTCTTCATGATCATTATAAAGTTCTATCCACTCTCCTTTAGGCAGATTATCATTATCATCACCTATTGGATTAGGTAAGAATTCACTTATCTCAATTTTAGAAAAATTTGTTGTTATTATATTATTCTCTCCAATAGTCTTAGTGCATTCTTTCCACAACCCAGTTGTATCTGGAATTTTACATAAAGATTTTCCATTTCCAGAAGCACCCCAATTTTCATTATAACTTACTGTATCTAAAATAGTATCATTTTGATCTTTTATTATAATAACATCATTATCATTATTCAAATTATTTCCAATTGTTGCTCCAACACTATAAACAGAAGCTTCTATATCTGAAAAATCAAAATCTTCTTCAACAATTAAAGCAAAATTATTATTTACACTTTTTAATTCTACTAAAATATCTTCAGATTTTAAATCTTGTATTTTATATCCAGTTAAATTTACAAAAGAATCTAAAATTAATTCTACATATTCATTATTATTATCAGAACTAGAAGGATTGTACATTATTTCATTTATTACAACATTAGCAGAAGTTAGTTGAATAAATAAAAAGAAAAATAATATTATGTACTTAAACATGATATATAACTATAAAGAATATTTAAATAATTTATTTTTCAAAATTTAAAATAAATTCATCAAAACTTAATCCTTTTTCTTTAGCCACATCATAACTTATTAGATAAGTTCCTTTAGAACTCTTTCCTAAACTTTCTAAATCTAAAAAAAACCATCCCCTACTCATAACTTTTATAGCAAAAACTAAATTAGCTCCAAAAATTTTTGAAAATTCTTTTAATTCTTTAATTTGTTCATCTCTAAAATAAATTTTATCTTTGATAAACTTACATTCAACAGCTAAAGATCTTCCATCCTTTCCAACTAATAAATCACAAGAGGGAATTGTTGATGATCCTGATCCAGCAACTCTCAAAACTGCAAAATCTTTCTCATGAAACATATGTAATAATTCTCTTTCAGCCCGAGTACCTTTAGCTTTCGATCCCACTATTCTAACTCCTTTTTTACTTCTCTTAAAAACTTATCAAAATTTGATTGTACATCTTTATAATCTAAAAATAATGTCTTCCATCCATACTTAGAAAATATTCTTCTTCTATTCCTTTTATAATTTTTTATAGAACCATACTGTCTTATTTTAAAGTAGTCATAAAACACTTCTACAATCAATTTTTTATTATTTGTAGAAACAAAATCTGGAACTTTCCCTGCGATAAAGAAGTTTTTATCATTAAAATCACCAACAAATTTTAAAGGTAGATCATACTTTTTAAATAAATCTATGCATCTTTCTTCAAATTTATTAGGAGATTTGTTCAAAGATTCTATAATTTTATTTTTATGTTCTAATGTGACTTTACGACCTTTTTTTGCTATACTCAATTTTTTACGTGTAGACTCACTCATAATCCTTCCAATACGTGAGATACTCATCTTCTTTCTAGTATTCAAAGATAGCTTACGACCTATCAACTTTTTACTTATTTTCTTTCTTGTCTTATTAGGACAACTCTTTCCTTTGTTCCAAGGAAGTCTACCTTTTCCAGCTTCAGATATTTTCTTCCTAGATTCTTCTGAATGTTTTTTACCTTTAAATTGGTTACCATATATTCTTTGATAATCTTTTAACTTTTGTATATGCTCTTCACTTAATTTTTTCCCTTTTTGAAATAGACTTATCTTTCTTTTAGTATATTCACTTAACTTTTTTCCTTTATGGATCTTAGAAAGTTTTTTCTTCGTGTTCTCACTATGCTTTTTTCCAAGCATAGAGATACTACGTCTTTCTTTTGTATCTATGCTTATTGTTTTAGAGTTTGGAAATCTTTTGATGTAATCAAGAAAGTTTATATTATGCTTTTTTAAGTGAGTATTTGTTAATGTCTTTAAATATCCCTCACATATTAAACATTTAATTTTGGATTTCACTTATCCTCCTTTTACCTATTAGATTTATTAGTTGAATTTATTTATAAATCTCACGCGTACTTGTCCAGTGTCCGATATAAATATATCAAAAAATACACAAATAAAATTTAGAATTTATAAATATTAATAGAAAAAAAGAGATTAAAGATCTCTTTCTTTCAATGTGTTTCTGTTGTTTGCCTTTGCTCTTCTTGCAGCATCTTTGATTAATTCTTCTACTTTTTTACTGAGAGCGTCTGCAAAATCTGATCCGACATTACAACCCTCTGAACAACTTTTTATTTTGCTTCTTACAATTAACATTTCTGACATTGTGTATTCCTCCGTTGTTTTTGAAAATAAGAGAATAAAGAGTTTATAAAGCTTTTGCTAAAGTCCTTGATTTTTCACTGTACAGAAGCTAAATCCCAAGAATATGAATTATGAAATTATTTTCTCCAATTTTTATTTTGATTTTACTTTTTAAAATAAATTTATCTTTGTACTTATCTAAGTTGATATTACTCAATAAAACTAAATTTTTTTTTAAAATAGGTTTAGAATAACGAATTAGTTCTTTTATTTTATCAATAGACTTTTGTTTATTTTTTGTGTATACAAATACTGAAGTAATAATCTTATCTACACTCTTCTTTTTAAATTTTTTTTCTAAAAAATTCAAATTTTCATCTATCAAATTTAGTTTTACTTTAGCTAACTTAGAATTAACATTCGAATTTTCTATATGATACAAATTATTGTCTAATCCAAATAATTTTTTCCCTCCAATTAATCCTGCTTCTATTAATATTACTCCATCTTTACATAAAGGGTCAACTAAATTTTCATTTTTTTTATAATTTGCTAGTTTTAATAAAGAATAACCTAAACATCCATTAATTGTATTTTGACTTATCCTTAATTTATATTCTCTTTTGCATAAATCTTTACTTATTAATCTTCCAATAAAACAATAATCCTCAATAATATCTACATAGATTATATTTTCACTCTTTAGATTTACTTTATTTCCTTGTTCATAAATTACTTCTCCAATATCTTTTTCTAATTCTAAAGAACTAAACTTATGATCTCCTTCCCTATCACACCTAACAACAAAATCATTTTTTATATTAAATTTTATTTTTTTAGTTTTGTTTATCAAATCATTTTTATTTTTAAATCTAAATTTAGAGATTAATTCATAAATTGTATTAACACTTCTTAATTCTTTTAATTTATTAGACTCAAAATAAACTACACCTTTAGTTATTTTTTTAGAATTAACTTTTAATTTTTCTTTTATTTCATCTATTGTTACTTTTTCCAAACCTTCAATTGTTTTAACTATAAGTTTCATTATAACTTTAGTCTTAAATAAAAATTTATAAATATGCTTAATTAGATAGGTGTATGTCTAGTGAGAGAGTTGCAGAGATATTACTTAATACAAAGGCAGTAACATTACGTCCCTCTAATCCATATGAGTTTGTATCTGGAATTCTAAGTCCAATATATTGTGATAATAGACTTTTAATGTCTCATGTAAAAGAAAGAGAAGAAGTATCTCATCTTTTTGTAGAACTGATTCAAGGACATGAAACAGATATATTAGCTGGAACTGAGAGTGCTGGAATTCCGTGGGCCGCATGGGTTTCTAATGAAATTGAAAAACCAATAATCTATGTTAGAAAAAAAACAAAAGATCATGGAAAAGAAAATCTGATAGAGGGTTTATTGACAGAAGGTCAAAAAGTAGCAGTTATAGAGGACTTGATAAGTACTGGTGGGAGTTCGATGAATGCAGTGAACGCAGTAAGACAAGCGGGAGGCAATGTAGATCTTTGTTATGCAATTTTTACTTATGAATTTGATAAGTCTAAAAGATTATTTACAGAAGGAGATTGAAGGTTATCTACTTTGACTGATTTTTCAACATTAATTAAGGTAGCTAAAACAACGGGCTATATTAATGAAGAAGAAAGAGAATTAGCTTTAAGATGGAATAAAAACCCAGAGCAGTGGGGAAGAGAATAATGTTAAAACTTACAGAAAAAGAAGAGATAGCTAGAAAAAAAGTTTGTCTGCCATTAGATGGTTTGGATACATTAACTAAACTTAGAGAAAGAGTTGAAGAACTTAGTCCAGTTGCAGGATTATTTAAAGTAGGTAAAGAATCATATACTAGATTTGGCCCTAAAGCAGTTGAATTAGTTCAAATGTATGGTTCTAATGTGTTCTTAGATTTAAAGTATCACGATATTCCTGAGACTGTCAAAGGAGCAGCGAATGCAGCCACTCAATTGGGAGTGTATATGTTTAATGTTCATGCTTCTGGAGGAATAAAAATGATGGAAGCTGCAGTTGAAGGGGCAAAAGAATCTGCTGAAAAATATGGAGTTATTGTTCCTAAGATAGTTGGTGTTACTATACTAACTAGTATAGATAGAAACATAATGAATAAGGAGTTAAGAATTGAAGGAAGTGTTGAAGATCATGTAAGATGGTTAGCTTACAATTCAGGAATGGCTGAATTGGATGGAGTTGTTTGTTCTGCTGCAGATCTAAATCATATCAAAAAAGAATTATCAGATGATTTTATTTATGTAACACCTGGAGTTAAAGGATTAAATGATGCAGTTGGTTCTGATCAAAAAAGAGTATTTACTCCAGGAAATGCGATTAGAGATGGTTCAAGTATTTTAGTGATAGGTAGAGCAATAACAGATCCTAGAACTAAAGAACAAAAAGATAAAAACATTTCAGTTAATTTAGAGATGCAATTAGATGCAGGTTATGAAATTCTAAAAGATATGGCAAAACATCTTTAAATAAAATATTATAAAAAAATAAAAAAAAGAAATTATTGTGCTTTAGCTAATTCCCAAATAGCTTTTACTGCTACTACTACTGCTGCTGGTGCCATTAAGACAACAAAGTTTCCTAATATTCCTGATAAGAAACCTCCTATGGCTGGCACTGAACTTAAGTTAGCATTACCCGCTACCACTAATGCAATAGCTGCAACTAAAAAAGAACTAACTTCTTTCTCAGTTATGTTTAAGAAACCTATTATCAATCCTAATACAACTAAGACAGGAGCTACCCAGTTTTGAGCAGAGATGCTTGGGATTCCGAATATTATTGCTACAACTAAACCAACAATAAATGCCCATGAACCTACTTTCTCCATATTTTTCCTCCCTTTACTTTTTTAAAATTATCTTAAATTATAGTAGAAAAATATTATATAAAAGTTGTTAACTACTTAATAGAGTAAAAATTAGTTATTTTTTTGAGATAAACAATGTAATTAGTTTATTTACCTAATCTTTTATTTGCTCTTAAGCTTGGTCTAATTTTTTCATAACCAAATCCTTTTCCAGTTAAGCCTCTAGATTTTTTAGCTGCACTTGTCAATCCTCTATAAACTCTTCCTCTAGCATCTCCAACCCATCCCATCTTAGGATATAATTTAACAATTTCTTTATCTAACAAAATAATTTCATACCAATAATATCTACCATCTTTAGCAACATAATATGAATCTAGAACTTCACAATTTGGATGTTTTCTATTTGCTCTTTCTTCAGCTATCCATTGATAACTTTTCTTAACTACTTTCTTTCTTCTCATTTTTTTTGGGGTTCTTCCACTTTTAAATTTTGGTCTCATTCTTCCCCCTCTTAACAATTTAACTCTAACTATAAAATAACCTTTTTTTGCTTTATATCCTAAACCTCTAGCTCTATCTAGTCTAGTTGGATAATCAATTTTTGTTACAGAATTCTCCCTTCTCCATTGAATTAATCTTTGTTTCCACAAATCACCTAAGTTTTTTTTAGGTTGTTTCCAAATTTTCCTTATTTCTTTATATGCTCCCATTTTATTATACCTAAAAATTTACTTTAAAAGCTTTTCTGATGTGCTAGAAACTTTTATAAAATGAAATATTCTTTTAACTTTTAATGGCAGAGACAAAAAGAGAATCAGCAGGTTCATTAAAAGTAGGAAGATATGTTATATTTGATGGTGTTGCTTATGTTGTTAGAAATATTGATCTAGCTAAAACAGGAAAGCATGGATCTTCTAAAGCTAGAATTGAAGCTACCTCCTTAATTGATGAGAGAAAAGTTATAAAGATCATGCCAAGTTCAGATAGTGTTGAAGTTCCAATTATAGAAAAGAAATCAGCTCAAGTATTATCCATAAGTGGAGATAAAGCAAATGTGATGGATATGGAGACATATGAGACATTTGATTTAGAGATCCCAGATGAATTAAAATCCGAAGTAAAAGAAGGATCTGAGATATTATATTGGATCATTGTAGATGATAAAGTTATGAAACAGGTGAAATAAAATGGCAAAATTTCCAGAAGCAATTGCAAGATTACATCAAAATGTTTTTGTATGTAAAAAATGTAAAACTAAAATTAGATCTAATATTCAAAAGATCATGCTTGGAAAGATTTCATGTAGGAGATGTAAGTCAAAAAACTTTAGACCAATAAAAAAGGGCAAATAAATGGGTTTAAACATAGATCAAATTTTATTAATTATTTTTGGATTAATTCTAGTTGTAGTGATGTATTTTAATAGACATAGAGTAAAAATGGAGAAGTTTCTTTTTCCTTTATTTTATATAGTGATGTACAGAACAAGATTAGGATTAAATGCTATGGATAAATATTCAAAAAAATATCCTAGACTTTTAAATTTTATTGGAATATCCTCAATTGTTATTGGGTTTATAGGAATGATTTTTGTTTTTTATACAATATTACTTTCTTCACTTAATATTTTAGCAGATCCAATAAAAGCTGAACAAGGAGCAAAATTATTACTCCCTGGAATTGAATTTCAAGGGATTAGACTATCATTTTTTCATTGGATCATATCAATTTTTGTTTTAGCCATAGTCCATGAGTTTAGTCATGGGATCATAGCTAGATTACATAGAGTTAGAGTTAAATCATCTGGGTTTGCAGTTTTAGGAGTTTTACTTCCTATCTTTCCAGCAGCTTTTGTTGAACAAGATGAAAAAGAATTAGTAAAAAAATCTAAAAAAGCACAATTAAGTATGTTTGCAGCTGGTCCATTCTCTAATTTATTATTAGCAGGATTGATTTTTGCTATTATGTTTTTCTTTCTTAATCCCTTTGCTGGATCTTTGATAGAATCTGAAGGTGTTATAATAACAAATTTAGATGAAGAATATCCTTTTTATGATACAGGTGTTAGTTTAGGTGAAAAGATAATAGGATTAAATGGAATTACTATTGAGAATATTAATGAATTTTTAGAGGAAACTAAAAAAATTAAACCTAAAGATAAAGTATCGATAAGAACTAATCATAGTATATATACTTTAATAGCTGCTCAACATCCTAAAGATAAAGATAGGGGTTATTTAGGATTGAACATAGGTCCAGAAAGTAAAGATTATAAAAAATCAATAATTGATAAAGTTGGAGAGTTTCCAATCAGCACTTTCTTTTGGTTTCATTTTTTAATCTATTGGATGTTTTTACTTAACTTTTTTGTTGGATTAATTAATTTATTTCCAATTATGATTACAGATGGAGCAAAGATGTTGTATGTAGCCCTATCTTTTTTTATTAAAGACGAAGGAAGATTGAAGAGGACATGGACTGGAATGAATATCTTATGTATCCTATTATTATTAGTTAATTTTTTACCTTCATTATTAAAATATATTATTAAAATTTTATGATGCTAGTTGATATTCATGCACATATATTTAAAGAATATTTTGACAAAGATATATCTAAAGTTGTAGAAAGAGCTAAAAAAAATAATTTTGTTTCTATCATAAATGCAGGTATTAATTCTAAAACAAATAAAGAAGTTTTAGATTTATCAAAAAAATTTCCTATATTAAAACCTTCATTAGGTTTGTATCCATTAGAAGGTTTGAGGTTAGATGAAGATGAAATTGAAAAAGATTTAAATTTTATTATTAAAAATAAAAATAAGATTATTTGTGTAGGTGAAGTAGGATTGGATTATTATTATATAAAAAATAAGAATAAAGAACAGAAAATTATTTTTCAAAAAATAATTGATCTAACTGAGAAAATAAAACTTCCAATTGTTGTTCATTCTAGAAAAGCTGAATTAGATTGTATTGAGATGTTGGAGTCATCAAAAATAAAAAAAATAATTATGCATTCTTTTACAGGAAGTATGAAAATAGTTAATAGAATACAAAATAATGGATGGACTTTCTCAATTCCAACAAGTATAACTTATTCAACACAATTTCAAAATATCGTCGATAAAACATCAATTTCCCAAATCTTAACAGAAACAGATTCACCTTATCTCTCTCCAATAAAAAATAAAAGAAATGAACCGTCTAATATTATTTTTACAATAGAAAAAATTTCTGAGATAAAAAAATTAGAAAAAAATGAGATTGAAAAATTAATTTTTATGAATTTTCAAAAAATTTTTGTTAAATAGAAACCTTTTTATACTTAAAATAACTTAGTTATTTTAAGAAAATAATTACACAAAAAAAACGGAGAGGTGATTTTAATGGCTGCAAGAAAGAAAAAGAAAGCTACTAAAAGAAAGACAACTACTAAAAGAAAAACAACTAAGAGAAAGACAGCAACAAAAAGAAAGAGAAGGTAATCCTTCTCTAATTTTTTATATTTCTATTTTTTTTCAAAAAATTTAAAAAACTTATTTATTCTAATTTTATATGACCTCAGATTTAGCAAGAAAAAATTTAGAAAAACAGGGTTATAAGTTTACAGGAAAACATTCTAGTACAAAAATATGTCATTGGACAAAGAGTAGTGTATCTGGAAAGAAATCTTGTTATAAAAATAAATTTTATAACATTCAAAGTAATCAATGTGCACAAATGACTACAAATATGTTTTGTAGTAATCTATGTGATTTTTGTTGGAGAGACATACCCACTTCAAATAACATAAAGATGGATTTGATTGATGATCCTGAAGATATAATTAATAACACAATTAAAGAACAATTAAAAACTATAATGGGATTAGGTGGCAATCCTAATACAGACAAAAAAAAATTTGAAGAATCAAAAAAGATTAAACATTTTGCTATCTCTCTAACAGGAGAACCAACTATGTATCCAAGATTGGGAGAATTAATAAAAAAACTGCATGAAAAAAACATTACTTCTTTTTTGGTTACTAATGGACAATATCCTAAATCTTTAGAAAAATTAGAAAAAGAAAATTCTTTACCTACACAAATCTATCTTTCTTTAGATGCACCAACAAAAGAAATCTACTATAACTTAGATAAACCAATGTTAAAAGATTTTTGGGAGAGATTTAATAAAACTTTAGATATAATTAATAGAATAAAAGATAAAACAAGAACTGTTTTAAGAATTACTTCTGTAAAACTTCGTAACATGTGTAATGAAGAAGATTATGCAAAATTAATTGAAAAAGCTAATCCTAAATTTTTAGAAATAAAAGGTTTTACTTTGTTAGGACCATCTGGAGAAAAATTAACTTTAGAAAATGTTCCTTCATATGATGAAGTCAAACAATTTGCAAAAAATATAAATAAACATTGTGGATATAGATTAGTTGATGAAGATCATAGTTCAAGAGTTATTTTATTGATGAAAGAAAATACAAAAGAAAGATTCTTAGATAGTTAATATTTTACCCTCTTTACCTGGGTTTATTAATTTAGTTTTTTTTATTTCATCTGTCACATTAAAATTTTCATGTAGATGTCCACATACAACTAAAATTGGTTTTATTTTATCAACAAATTTTCTCATAGATTTGTTACCTACATGACCTAATCCTTGTAGAAAGTCTAATTTAGTGTTGAATATAGGGGCATGAGTCACTAAAACAATCTTTTTATCTTTTCTTTTTTTAAATTTTTTAGCCCAACTTTCAAATTCTTTATCAATTTGTGAGAATCCACCCCCACCAAATCCCACAAAAGAATAGTTAGCTATGTTATATTGGGTTTTATGAATAAAAATAAACTTATATTTTTTACATAGTTTCTTTAATTCATAATCTAATTCATGATTTCCATTTATGATTAATAGAGGTTTTTCAATTTTTTTCAATTTGTTTAAAACAATCTCTAAATCCATGCTAAAATTAGATAGATCACCAGCACAAACTACAACATCAACTGATTTTGATTTTTTAATTATTTTATTTAGAGTTTTAATATCACCATGCAAATCACCAAAAGCTAAAATTTTCATAAATTTCTTAAACATTAATATCTTTTAAAAATTAACGTTTATTGAAAGTGATGAAAGAAATATAAAAAGTAAGAAAATTATAAAGAAAAAGAACTATGCTCCAACATAACCCAACATAAATCCTTCTTCTAACTCATCTATCATATCTCCTTCTAATTGTTCTTCTAGTTCTTCAATTTCGTATATATCCATTTTTACCACTCCTCCTTTTTTTGATTGTTTCTTCGTCTATTCGTAAACTCCTCAATTGTTCACTGAATAGATTTTCAATAAATTTATTTTCAAAATCCATGTTCATCACCCCTTCTAACTTTTTCTATAGTATTCTTATGGTTCTCAATGCTTAGATTAGTCATAAATCTAAACCAGTTAGTCATAGAGATCTTGTTATTGTACTCTTCCCAACTCATATAGCTCCTGCTAAATAGATTAAATCTCATAAAATTCACCCCAAAACTTTTATAATATGATTAAGAAAAAGATGCTTATAAATCTCACGCGTATTATTGTCTTCTGTCCGCTATCTATATAATAAAAAATATATTTTAAAGAAGTATCAAATTAATTTTTCACCAGTTTCTTTGTTAGTTATATGGATTACAACGACAGGACAAGCTTTTGCTGCTTCCATATGTCCTTCTAACTCCTCTTCTGTTATCTCTAACTCAAAGATTTCATCACCTTTGCTTTTTACATTCTCACCTTTTAAGATGGCTTTTCCTTCTTCGTCCATCTCCCAGGCTTCTTGTAATGCAGCTACACATGCAGCTGCCCCTATACATCCAATTCTATCATACTGTACAATGTATTTAGTTTTTCTCTCTTCCATGTTAATCAAAAATTATTTTCAATTTTCTATTTTTATAGTTTTCTATTTTCTTAAAAGAATTAAAATTCATCTAATTTTTTAATAGAACCATAATTTAAAATAAATGTTTTTCCACCCTTATCAGAAATAGTATCTTCTGCTGTTATCACATTATTATTAATTAATTTACTTACTTTTCTTTTGAATGTCCTATAAGATAGATCATTATCTTTCTTGTATATATCATATATCTCAGTCATTGTTTTTCCTGAATTTACTTTAATCAACTCTAATACTTTATTAATATCATCTTCAAAATCTTCTGAATTTTTCATTTTATAATTATCTAATCTTTTAATTGCGTTTTCTGAATGATCTAAAACAATTTTTTTAGAAGAGTTATCTTCTGCTATGTTACCTGTTTCTCTTAATAAAAATAATCCCAATCTAACATCTTTTAATTCAAATGTTTTGTTAGCTATTAAATTAAATGAATTATCATCCCAAACATTTTTTACAAAAGCATATTCTATTCTTTTTTTTAGTATTCCCCTAGTTTGTTCTAATGTATAGTACTTAAACTCTAATTCTTCTAATGTTAATCTAGATTTTAATCTTGAATCTACATTAACTAACCAATCTTTATTATTTGTTATAAAGAAAATAGTTTTTTTGTATATATCTTCTAAAATGTAATATACTCCATTCATTTCAGTTAGTTTATCTGATTCATCTAAAACAAAAACAACAGTTTTTTTATTTAAGATATTAGTTATTTCTTTAAACAACTCATCTGTTGTTTTGTTATGTGTCCATTTGTAATCAATTTGTTCACAAATACTTAATGCCATTTTATGGGCAGTATCTTTTTTCCAACAATTTAAATAAATTGTAGAAATTTCATCATATTCTTCTAGTTCATTTAGAACATGTTTTAAACAAACTGTTTTTCCTACTCCAGGTTTGCCAAATATCAATAAATTTTTACCATTTCTATTTTGGAATAAAGGTTTTATGCAAGAAGCAATATATTTTTGTTCTGACTCTCTATATGGGACTAATTTTGGTTGAAAATCAAAATCTAATTGTTCTGGATTAAGAAACAAAGATTCTGAATCTTTTAACATATCGTCAAATAAGCTCATACTAATAATGGGATAAGCTGCTTTTTTAATTATTTGGTTTTACTAGATATATATTTTTATATAATCCTCCTTATTTAATATAATGAAAAACATAGAAGTTGAGCTTAGAAGTTTTATTACTAAAGAAAAATATGAAGAATTAATTGATTTTTTTAAACAAAATGCTAAATTTGTTAATAAAGATGATCAAGTAACTTATTATTTTGATTCTAAAGAAGATTTGAGAATACAAAAAAATAATTTCTTTTCTAAAATATGGTTAAAAAAAGGAAAAATACATGATGAATCTAGAGAAGAAATAGAAATTAAATTTGATAAAGAAGATTTTGAAATTTTAGAAAAATTATTTTTAGTTTTAGGATATAACATAGAGATAAAATGGTTTAGAAAAAGACATTCGTTTAAATGGCAAGATATTGTTGTGATGTTAGATTATACAAGAGGTTATGGTTATATCTTAGAGTTAGAAGATAAATCTTCTGAACAAGATAAAGATTTAATATTAAACAAACTTAAAGAAAAATTAAACAATTTAAATATAAAATTAACACCTAAAGAAGAGTTTGATAAAAAATTTGAGTATTATAAAAATAATTGGAAAGAATTAATAAAATAATAATCTATCTTCTTTGAGATATTTTAATAGGTTTTATTGGTTTTGTTTGCATTGATAGTTTACGGTAAACAAAAGCTACAGCAACCATTGAAGTTGGGATAGTTGCAAATAATCCAATTACTAAAGCAAGTGCTCCAACTAAATTAATAAGTAGTATTACTACAAGAAATCCTAATAATTTCCATTTAACTCCTTTTGTAATTCTAGAACTACTTTTTAATGCTTCAATTGGCCCTAATCCTTTATCAATTATAAAATAATTATAAAATTGAAATTGAATAGCCCATATAATCCCTGGAATAATCAATAAAAGAAGTCCACCCATCATAATTAACATATAAACAATTGAACTAGCTAGGTATTTAAAGAACAAAGGATAACATGAAATTAAATCTTCATATTCTCCTTCTTCATTATTACTAAACTTCAAAGATATTTTAGTTACACCCATAGTAATTAATGTACGTACAAATGCAATTATAGAAATGATAATTATACTTAGTATAACACTAATTATTATTAATAAAATATCTTCTGAAATGAATAATTCAGCAGGAATAAGAAGCAATAAATTACTAATAAAGTCTAAAAGAATAGAAATTCCCATTTACAATTATTAGAAGTATTATAAAAAAGAAAAGATTGTTCTTCATTACACCCCATCCAAACTGAATGGCTTCTTTTATGGAAAATCTTTCATTCATCATAAATAAGAATTATTTTAATGTTTAAATAATTTACTTTAAACAATAAATCCGAAATCATCTCTTAAACTAAACAATTCTTTTCCTATTCCTCTTCCAATAAAGTAAAAAGAATAAGCGCTTATCTTGGATAGTATATCACTTAATCTTCTTTTTTCTTCATATCTAACAATATTAACTTCTTCTACATTGGCTAGTTCTTTTGTTATATTAATTGCTAATTCTTTATCTCCTAACTCATCTACTAATCCTAATTCTTTAGCTTCTTTTCCTAAATAAAAAAATCCATTTGCAATCTTTCTTACTGTTTTTTTATCTAAGTTTCTATTTTCAGCTACCTCATCAATAAATACTTCATGAATAATATCTAATTTACTTTGTAATAATGATTTTTCTTCCTCACTTAATTTTCTAAATGGACTTCCAGCATCTTTAAGATCTCCAGCTACTAGTCTTTCATAACCCACACCATACTCTTCCATCAACTCAGAAAACTCTAAATATGATCCTATAACCCCTATAGATCCAGTGATGGATAAAGGATCTGCTATTATCTTATTAGAACTACTAGCTATCCAATATGCTCCTGAAGCCCCAACCTCTCTTATTAATGCCACAACAGGCTTGTTTGATTTCTTAATTTCATTAGCTATCTCTTTTGAGGCAACAACTGTTCCACCAGGACTATTTATCTCTAATATCATCCCTTTAACACTAGAATCAGAGTTAGCTTTTTGTATTGATTTAACAATGCTAGTTGAAGATGCACTTCCACTTCTTAATATATCTTCAAAGCCATCTGTTGTTATAACTCCTTTAATTGGAATTATAGCAATCTTATCTCCAAAATCTTCTACCTTAAAAACATTTGATATTAAAAAACTTAATAACCATAATAATAAGATAACTATTATAAAAAACCAAAACTTACTCATTCTTCTATAACTTTTGTGTTTGATAATTTTTCAGTATACCTCTGACTTTTATTATTTAACATGTACAAAATATCTAATATTAATAAAGGTAATGAAATCTTTGTTACATTTCTAATGATAATCTGTGAAAAATTTATTTTTTTGGTCATTGATATAACATAGATGTTCATTATATGTTTTCCAATAGTTTGTTGTATCCTATATTCTAACACAACCCAATAAATCAAACTTAAAATTGCTATTATCATGCTCATTAATAAAACTGATTTTATATCATTAAAACTTACTTTGAATAACATCTCTCCTTTATAGATTTCATTTAAAGAATCTCTAAATGGCAACACAACAATCGAGTTTATTATTAGAATATCTATGATATAAGCTATAACTCTTTTCCAAAAAGGAGCAACATCATTTTTCCCTAATAACTTGTTTAACTCACTTTTTTTTAAACGCATATTCATAATAGATTAAAGTAGATATATAAAATTTTTCATAATAAGAACCTTTAAATATTAACTAATACTAATAAATTTTAATGGATAACGATAATAGAATACTTGCATTAGCTATTGTAGTTGTAGTTGTTTTAGGATTTCTAGGATTCGTTTTCGGAGATGTAACAGGATTTGCAGTTAGAAATAGAGAAAAAGTTTTATCTAGAATGTATTTGTCTTCAAATCCAGATATTTTAGATGAGTTTAGTCCTACAGTAGATTCAGGTGATTTTATTTATATAACAGTTGAAACAGGAAGTTCGGGAATAAAAGATGAGGTTTCATTTTATGAACAAGTTGGTACAAACCCAAGAAAAAGAGCAAAAACTTTCTTAGGTTGTACTGGATATATGTGTAGACCAAATAGAGTAGTTTCTAAAAAATATAAAACATCTCATTTCTGGGATGGAGAATACTGTGCTAGAGTTTATGATAGAGAATTTAGAGAAGATGTAGAAGTTTGTTTCTTTGTTAAATAAATTAATTTATAAATCCTTTTTTTCTTAATTTTACATGTCCTTTTTACAATTATTAACAAAAGAAATTAAAAGTAAAAAAATAGATAATGTAGATGGGGTTATAAAGTTAAGAGATAATTTAGCTAAAATTCACAAGCCAAAACATCTTCCTTCTCTAATACAAGTTTTATTAAATTCAGATAATGCTATAGATTTTATTAAGACTAAGCCCACAAGAACAATTTCAGGAGTTGCTCCTATCGCAATTATGACTTATCCAAGAGATTGTGACCATGGAACATGTACTTTTTGTCCTGGAGGTATAAATTCTTATTTTGGGGATGTTCCTAAAAGTTATACTGGAAATGAACCTGCTTCAATGAGGGCATTGAGAAATAAATTTGATGCTTACTTACAAGTTTTTAATAGATTAGAACAATATTCTTTATTGAATCAAACTCCAGAGAAAGTTGAATTAATAATAATGGGTGGAACTTTTCCTTCTTATCCTGAAGAATATCAAGATGAATTTATTAAAGATGCACTAAAAGCTATGAATGATTTTAGTTTAATGTTCTTTAAAGAAAATAAATTTAATTTTAAATCTTTTAAAGAGTTTTTTGAGTTGCCTTCTGATTTTTATAGTAAAGAAAGAATTGAAAGAATTCAAAATAAATTATTAAAATTAAAAAAATCTTCTACATTAGAAAAAGAACAATTAAAAAATGAAACCACTAAAATAAGATGTTGTGTTTTAAATATTGAGACAAAGCCCGATGTATGTAACGAAAATCATATTGATCAATTATTAAAATTAGGAACGACAAGAGTTGAATTAGGAATTCAAACATTAAATAATAAAATTTTAAAGTTAACAAATAGAGGACATACAGTAGAAGATTCTATTGAAGCTACTCAATTGTTGAAAGATTCTTTCTTAAAAGCATGTTATCATATGATGCAAGGTCTTCCCAATTCTACAAAAAAAGAAGATATTAATAATTTTAAAGAAATATTTTCTAATCAAGATTATCAACCTGATGCACTTAAAATATATCCTTGTATGGTTATGCCTGGAACTCCTTTACATGAACAATATAAAAAAGGATTATTCACTCCAATAACAACTGAAGAAGCAGCTGAAATTATTTTAGAAGCTAAAAAATTCATCCCAAAATATTGTAGAGTAATGAGAATTCAAAGAGATATCCCAACAAAAGTTACAATAGATGGAGTTAACATAACTAATTTTAGACAATATCTACATAATTTAATGGGAAAAAAAGGAATAAAATGTAAATGTATAAGATGTAGAGAACCAAAAAATAAACAAATTGATTTTGATAATGTTAAAGTTTTAAGAGAGAATTATAAAGCGTCTAATGGAACCGAAATTTTTATTTCTATGGAAGATATAAAAAATGATATTTTACTAGGATTTATAAGATTAAGAATTCCTTACAAACCATTTAGAAAAGAGATAACCTCTAGATCTTCTGGAATAAGAGAACTACATATATATGGACAAGCTATTCCTTTAGGTGAAAAAGGATTAGTTCAACATAAAGGTTTTGGAAAAAAATTATTATTAGAAGCTGAAAAGATTGCTAAAGAAGAATTTGATAGTAATAAAATGTTGATTATATCTGGAATTGGAGTTAAGGAATATTTTTCTAAACTAAAATATAAAAGAGATGGCCCTTATATGTCCAAATCTTTATAGAAAACCTTTTTATTTTAATAGATTATCTAAATTATAATGGTTGAGTTAGGTGGAAACATAAAATTAGAGGGTTTTGACTCAATAGATTCTAGTTCTTTAATAATAGTTAAAAAAATAGTTGGTAATTACACAAGAAAAATAATGGATAATAATCAAGAGTATAAAGGATTGACTATTTCTTTAAACAACCCTAATGATTATGAATTGAAAGCTCAATTAATCATTGGAGAAAAAACCCATAATTCTGAGTCTGTAAACAATAATTTATTTATGGCTTTAAATAGTGTCTTGAATGATCTAGCATCAATATAAAAAGGTTTATAAGTTAACTATTAGTAATTCTGTATATGGTTAAGCGAGCAGGTGGATTTAGAAGAAAATCTAGACATAAATTAAGGAAGAATAAAGCTCTTAGAGGTTTTGTTAGAATTAAAGACTATCTTAGAGGGTTTAAAGAAGGAGATAAAGTCTATCTAAAAGCAGAACCAGCTATACAAAAAGGGATGTACTTTTCAAGATTCCATAACAAAGTTGGAAAAGTTATAGAAAAACAAGGGAAATGCTATAAAGTTGAGATAAAAGATGGTTCAAAACCAAAAACATTAGTAATTCATCCAATTCATTTGAGGAGTGTATAAATGGCAGATATCCAAGTTATTAATGAGACACCAATATCAATGTTAGATATGAAGAAGAAACTAGAAAGTATAGAAAAAAGAGACAAAGAATTAAATTTTAGAGCAAAAAAAGTAAAAGAATATTTAGATTTATTTTTAACAAAAGAGAGTAAAAAACAAGAAGAACTAAAAAAGAAGATTCAAGATTTAGGTATTCCAAGATTAAGAGAGAGACACATAACAAAATTATTAGATGTTATTCCAAAAGATATGGATAGTCTAAAAATATTATTTAGTGGAGAAAACTTAACAATCAAACAAGAAGACCTAGAAAAGATTTTGAAAGTAATAAAAGAATGATAATTAGCATGAGAGAAAATGGCGAAAGAAGAAAACGCAATCATTTTAGATTACCTACCAAATGGGTATCCTTTAGATACTCGACCGAGTCACAGAAAGACTGCCATAGCTCAAGCTATAGGTAAACAACATTTTGTTCTATTAGAATTAGTTCCAAAAAAAGGAATTGGTTTACAACCTAATGAAGAAGTTTATTTAGGAGAGGGTAAAAGAGATAAAATTCATCATATTCTTGGAAGAATTTTTTTAGATAAACTAACCCAAACAGCTAGAGCTGAATTAGATATTATATTAGATAAATTAATTGATGAATATGAGAAAAGATTTGTTGAATTTTTCTCAACATGTGGCCCAATAAATGCTAGAAGACACTATCTTGAATTAATACCTGGAATTGGTAAGAAACATATGTGGGAAATAATTGAAGCTAGAAAAGAAAAACCATTTGAAAATTTCGAAGATATTAGACAAAGAGTAAAATTACTTCCAGATCCAAAACAGGCAGTAATAAAGAGAATTTTAATGGAAATAAATAATGAGGATAAGCATAAAATCTTCACAGGATAAGCTTTATAAATACAAAATTAAGTTATTTCTAAAATGGCTGAATTTAAACAATTAATAAGATTAGTGGATGCTGATCTAAATGGAAATAAACAAGTTTATCATGCTTTAAGAAAAATAAAAGGGGTTAGTTATAGTTTTGCTAATGTTGTTTGTACTTTAGCTAATATTGACAAAACAATTAAAGTAGGAACATTAGAAGAAGACAAACTTAAATTATTAGATAATATAATAAAAAATCCTTCTAAATATAATATTCCTTCATGGATGTATAACAGGAGAAAAGATTTTGATACAGGTGAAGATAAACATTTGTTATCTTCAACTTTGAAATTAGCAAAAGATTTTGATATAAGAAGACTAAAAGAAATTAAGAGTTATAAAGGAATAAGACATGGTTTAAATTTGCCAGTAAGAGGTCAAAGAACTAAAGCTCATTTTAGAAAAGGAAGAGCTGTAGGAGTTAAAAGAACAAAAGGAAAAGGTGGAGGAAAGAAAGGAAAGTAAATGGGAGATCCAAAAAAACATAGAAAAAAGTATAGTACTCCATTACATCCATGGCAAGCTACTAGAATAGAAGAAGAGAAACAAATCTTAAATGAATATGGATTAAGAAATAAAAAAGAAATTTGGAAGATAGATTCATTATTAAGAAGATTTAGATCACAAGCTAAACAACTTATCGCAACTAGGACAGATCAAGCAAGAAAAGAAGAAAAATTATTAATAGTTAAATTAGCTAAACTTGGATTATTAAATGAAGAATCACATTTAGATGATGTTCTAGGATTAAATTTAAGAGATGTTTTAGAGAGAAGGTTACAAACTCTTGTTTATAGAAAAAATTTAGCTAGATCAGCTGAACAAGCTAGACAATTTATAATACACGGACATGTTGTAATAGATAACAAAAAAATAACTGTCCCATCATATTTAGTTAAGAAAGATGAAGAAGATAAATTAAATTTTCTTCCTAAATCTTCTTTATCTAAAGTAGATCATCCTGAAAGAGTTATTTTAGAGGATAAAGAAGAAGTTAAAGAAGAAACACTTACTGAAAAAGTCTCAGAAGAAAAAGTAAAGGAGAAAGATGAATCAAAAGCAACAGCAAAAGCTTAGATGGGGTGTAGCTCATATTTATGCTAGTTACAACAATACTATAATCCACATAACTGATGTATCAGGATCTGAAACAATATCTAAAGGTTCTGGCGGAATGATGGTTAAAGCTCATAGATTAGAATCATCTCCAACAGCTGCTATGAGTGCTGCAAAAAGAGCAGCGGAAGGAGCATTAGAAAAAGGAGTTAATGGAGTTCATATAAGGATTAGAGCACCTGGAGGACATGAAGGTCCAACCCAACCTGGACCAGGAGCACAAGCTGCAGTAAGAGCATTATCAAGAGCAGGATTGAGAATTGGAGTTATAGAAGATGTAACTAAATTACCTCATGGTGGTTGTAGAAAATCACATGCAAGAAGAGGTAGAAGAGTTTAAAATGGATATCAAATTATTAAATAAAAATAAAGAAAAAACAAGTTTTGTTGTTAAAAACACAGATACAGTATTTATTAATACTTTAAGAAGAAATATTATGAGTAATGTTCCAACTTTAGCAATTGACACTGTTAAATTCATAAAAAATAGTTCTGCTTTATATGATGAAATTTTAGCTCATAGACTTGGATTAGTTACATTAAAAACAGATTTGAAATCATATTCATTAAAATCAGAATCTAAAGCAAAAAAATCTTCTACAACAGAAGTTATTTTAACATTAAATTGTAAGGGTCCTTGTATAGTCTATGGGGAAGATCTTAACTCAAAAGATCCTAAAGTCAAGCCAATTTATCCAAAAACTGTTATAGTTAAATTAGGTAAGGGGCAAGAATTAAAATTAGAAGCAACAGCTATTTTAGGAACTGGAAAAGAACATACAAAATTTTCTCCTGGATTAGTTTATTATCAAGGATACCCAGAAATTAAGATATTAAAACCAAATGCATCTGGAGCAGCTGAAGCTGTTAAAATTTGTCCAACTAAAGTTTTCAGAGCAGAAAATAAACAACTAAAAGTTCATGATTTAGAAAAATGTAATTTATGTAATGCTTGTGTTGATTTATTAGGAGAGAATGTAATTGATGTTAAAGGTTCTAATCAAGATTTTATTATTCATTTAGAATCATGGGGTCAATTAAAATCTAATGAGATTTTAGATAAAGCAATAGATGTTATGGATAATAAATTAGATGATTTTGCATCTCAAATAAAAAAAATCAAATAATTTTTAAACTAAACTTTGCACTTTTGCGATATGCGGGAGTGCCAGAGTGGACAAATGGAACACGTTAAGGCCGTGTTGGCTTAGTGCCTACGCAGGTTCGAATCCTGTCTCCCGCAGTTGAAAATGAAAAAAACAAATTCACAATTAATAGAATTAATACAAGAATTGAAAGTTTTATCTAATAAGGAGAATGTTAAATTATGGAAAAGAGTAGCTAAAGATTTAGAAAAGTCTACAAGAAGACACTCTAATGTTAATGTATTAAAAGTTAATAAATATGTAAGAGAAAATGAAACAGCTTTAATTCCAGGAAAAGTATTATCAAAAGGAGACTTAACAAAGAAGATTACAATTGCAGCTTTGAGTTTTTCAAAAGAAGCAAAAGAAAAAATTAACAAAACTGGAAAAGCCATAACAATTAAAGAATTAATTAAAGAAAATCCAAAAGGATCTAAAGTGAGGATTATAGGATAAAATGTTTTATAATTATCAAATAGAAGCGAAAGAAATGGGACAAGAGAAACCATTTTTGACTGATCATTTTTCATTTGATTTAGTTGAAGATAGTAGAGGTGTCTTATTAAAACCAGAAGAAGCAGAAAGAAAATTTAGATCAGATGATAGATTTAAAAGATTTCTTGATGATTATCCTGCAATTGTCTATGTGAATGTTGATGACTTGACTAATGTACATCTTCCACCTGAGGGAGTTGATAGGAAAAAAGAGGTAATAATAAAATTTACTTTAGAAGAGGTAGCGTCATAATGATAATCAATGCTGAAAATTTAATATTAGGAAGATTTTCAACAATAGTAGCTAAAAAAGCTTTAATGGGAGAAGCTATAGATGTAGTTAATGTTGAAAAAGCAGTTATAGTTGGAACTAAAGAAAATATTTTGGATAAGTATAAAACTAGAAGAGAAAGAGGAGAAACATTACATGGTCCTTATTTTCCAAGAACTCCTGATAGACTTGTAAGAAGAACTATTCGTGGAATGCTTCCATATAAACAAGAAAAAGGAAGACTAGCTTTTAAAAGAATTAAATGTTATGTAGGTATACCAGAAGATTTAAAAGATAAAAAAATAGAAACTTTAGATAAAGCAAAATTATCTCCTCAAAAGATGAAATTTTTAACAATAAAACAATTAACTAGTTATCTAGGAGCAAAAGATTATGGCAACTAACATAGTTCATATCTCTGGACAAAGAAAAAAAGCAATAGCAAGAGCAACTTTAAAACCTGGAAAAGGAATAATAAGAATAAATAAAATGTTATTAGAGTTACACAAACCAGAGTTAGCTAAACAAAGAATTATGGAACCTTTACAATTGGCAGGAGATGTTGCAAATAAAGTAAATATTAATATTAATGTTCATGGTGGTGGTTGGCAAGCACAAAGTGATGCTACAAGATTAGCTATTGCTCGTGGTTTAGTAAAATTTTCAGGTAGTAAAGATTTAAGACAAACATTTTTAGATTATGATAGGCATTTAGTAGTTGCTGATGTAAGACAAGTTGAACCTTCAAAACCAAATAACTCTAAAGCAAGAGCAAAAAGACAAAAAAGTTATAGATAAAATGATAATTCCAATAAGATGTTTTTCATGTGGTAAGCCCATAGGTCATTTATGGGAAGATTTCCAAGAGAGATCTAAAACAGAAGAGAAGAAAAAAGTTTTAGATGATTTAGGTGTAGAAAGATATTGTTGTAGAGCAGTATTTATGGGGCAAGTTGATTTAATTGATACTGTAATGCAATTCAAGAAGAGTTAAATTTTTATATTTCTTTTTAGTATTAAATTTATGAGGGATGATCAATGGCTTCTAGAAAAGATGAATAACATATGGAGCTCATTATTTCCTGAAGTTGAAAGAAAAAATAATGTTGTTATCAGATTTAAAGGAAGATGGAAAAATAAATTTGGCCATATTAAAAGATTAAAAAATAAAGATACTGAAATTGTAATTAATTCTTTGTTTAAAGATTTAAATGTTCCTGCTTATATAGTAAATTTAACAATTGCACATGAGTTAGTTCATTATATGCATGGATTTAATAGTCCATACCAACAACAATTTAAACATCCACATAAAGGTGGAGTTGTGAATAAAGAGTTGAAGAATAGAGGTTATGAGGATTTGTTAAAATTAGAAAGAAGATGGTTCAAAGATGAATGGTTAAAAATTTATCTTAATCTTATAAAGGACTAATCTCAACATGATCTGTCTCAGTTGTTATTTTTATTTTTTCTCCATTCCTAAAACATGATGGATTTTGTGTTTTTGGTTTTATATTATCTATATCATATGTAGTTGTTCTATATGCATCAGTTGGAAGGAAAAATACACTTTTATTTGTATTCTCTAAGATAAACCTAAATCCAGGATTTCCATCTAAAATATCATCATTGTTAAGAGGTATTTCTTTATCTTTGAAACAAATATAATCTATTTTAGAAGGCATTCTTATACTTATTACTTTACTACTTCCTTCATCTAAATAAAAAAAAGAATCTACATCTTTTCTTAAATCTGAGAGAAATGTATTTACTTCAACAATTTCAGCTGTATCTTTTAATTTGTATACATAATTCATACCCCAAATAAGAATTAAGGATCCTATAATTAATGCAAAAACATAAATGAATGGGGTGGATAAAAGTTGACCTCTTTTTTTCATCTTAATATATTTATTTTTTGTTTAATTAATGTTTCGTTTTAATAATGAATCTCATGTACTTTTTACAGTCTAAACAATAATAAACTACTTTTTTATCTTTAGTTCTAATTCTTAAATTAACTCCAGATTTTAAATAATGATAACAATGTTTACAGAATTTTCTTTTTAGTTCTCTAGGGATTCTTACTCTGGATTTCATTGCAATCTTTCTTGCTAAAGTAATATATCTATCTGATAATTTAGGATTTTTTTTGAAAGTTTTATCTGCTTGTTCAAATAAACTATTAATTCTTTCTTTAGCTATTACTTTAAATTTGTTATTGGATTTCATTTAATAATTAATAAACTTCTTTTAATAAACTTAATGAAACTTTTTTAAAGATTATCATTTAATTAATCTTATGAAATTAGTAATGACTTTTGGAAGTTTTGATTTGATCCATCCTGGACATTTGTATTATTTGAAAAAATCAAAAAAACATGGAGATAAGTTAATAGTTGGAGTGGCAACTGATAAAAGTATTTTAGAGATTAAAGGTAAAAAGCCTTTATATAATGAGAAGGAAAGATTACTTGAAGTTAAGAATCTTAATATTGCAGATGAAGTTATCTTAGGAAATGATAAAGGAAGTGTATACGATATTCTTGAAGAGATTAAGCCAAATATAATTTGTTTAGGATATGATCAAAAGCCAAGTAATGAAGAGTTAAAAAAAGAATTAAAGTTAAGAAAGATTAATGCAGAAATTATAAGAATTAGTTCATTTAATCCAGAAAAATATAAATCTTCTAAACTAAAAAATATTAATTAAAAAAAAGTGATGAACAGCATTCCAGAGTTCCCGCTCAAAGAGCAGTACAATCTAAAACGTTGATCTGTTTCACTGCCGAGTTCGGAATGGGATCGGGTGGTTCCAGATCACTATGGCCGTCCACCATTGATACTAGAAATTGTCTATTTATAAAACTAACTTTTTTATTCTAATCTTTGTACTATATCTTTTTCTTGTACATCATAATCCTTTAATGTTCCACTATACAAACCAATCAATTGTCTCCTATTCTTTCTATGAAATCCTTTAGGGAGTTTAAGTCCATTTCCATTATAAAAATCTTGTAACCATCTTTTCATCATACCAACTGTTTTTCTTGGAGGTTCAGTCATTCTAGGAACAATATATCTTATTTTTCTTTCTACAATTCCTATTCCATTAGGCAAAGTGCCTAATCTTGTCATTCTTTCAGCAATATATCCCTCATATAAATCTCTTTCAATAGAACCTTCTAAGAAGTCAGTATCCTCACCTAAATGATCAACTATCTCTCCAAATGCTTGAAATGCCCTATTTTCAATAGCTAATTCTCTATCTTTTATAAGCTCTTCATAAGTTTTGTCTTCTAAACTAATCACCATATAGTAAAAGAATAAAATTCATTTATAAACTTTTCCATTATTTACTACCAAATAATAGTATTAATTAACAGTCTTAAGAATTTTAGTTATTTTATCAATTTTTTCTTCTTTATCTGGACCTATTCCTAAACAAGTTATTGTAGGTTTTTTAAAGAAAGTTTTTCCAGCATCTTTAATTAATGCTGTAGTTAATCCTTCTTTCTTAGCTAGTTGATTAAATTTGATTAACTCTTTGTTATCCTTAACAGCTAAAACAACTTTCTTACCACTAGACTTTTTTAACCATTCATCAACCTTTTTCCTCTTAGATTTTAGAACAACGTCTACAGCAGCATGTGCACATTGAGCACTAGACTTCCCAACAGGCATCTTCAAATCTTTCCTCAATAATACAACTAGCTTCATAATATTATCATTAATAATGTTTATAAATAGTTTTTGTTTTTCTTTAATATATTATGGGGCTGTGGTGTAGCTTGGCTAGCATTTCAGGTTTGGGGCCTGAGGACCCCGGTTCAAATCCGGGCAGCCCCATTTTTTAAAAATATAGCTTATAGAAAGATTTTTAAAACAACCTAAGCCAAGAATAAAATGAGAACTAAGAAAGTAGGACCTGCAGGAAGATTTGGTGCAAGGTATGGAAGAAAAGTAAGACAAAGAGTTTTTGATATAGAAATTAAACAAAGACAATGGCATAAATGTCCTTATTGTTTAAAATCAAGAGTTAAAAGATTAGCAATTGGAATTTGGGAATGCAGATCTTGTGATTCAAAATTTACAGGAAGAGCTTATGAGGTGTGAAAATGAAATCTTACAAATGTTTACATTGTGAAAATATGATAAAAGATGAGTACATAAGAAAAAAAATTAGATGTCCTTATTGTGGGGCTAAAATATTATACAAGACTAGAACAGCAACTACTGAAGTAAAAGCAGTATAAAGGAATAAAGATGTCAGAATTATTTGTATATCAATTTGAGTTAGAAATAAAAGACCCATCTAGGAGATGTCATGAGGGAAGAGATAGATTAGTGTCTGAAGAAGAACTTAGTGTTGAAGAAGTTATAAGATATATTAAAGAAAGATTTAACCCATATAATGAGATGGGAAGTGATAGTAGCAAGTCAATTTTAATTTTAAATGATGGTGTTGATTGTAGTGAAGAAGTTATTCATCAACCTAAGGGGTGGAGTAAGGATCATGATCCTAATTTTGAATTTAGATTTAATCTGTTAGGCATGATTACAGAAGAAGAATTTCAAACAGCTAGATCATTACTTCCAAAATTAGGTATTCAAGTTCCAGATAGAAGATCTCTTGAACAAAAAGCTGAAGCAGTATAAAATGGATGTATCTAAAGAAACAGAAAAAGATATTGCACAATTACAATTACTAGAACAAAATTTACAAAATTTCTTAGCACAGAAACAAACTTTTCAAACACAACTATTAAAAATTGATAATGCATTAAAAGAGTTAAATTCTACAAAAGAGGATTCCTATAAGATTGTTGGGAATATTATGATTAAAGATAAGAAAGAAAATTTAATCAAAGATCTACAATCCAAAAAAGAGATTGTTGAACTTAGATTAAAAACATTAGACAAACAAGAAACAAAGATTAAAGATAAAGCAGAAGAATTACAAAAGAAAGTTGTTAAAGAATTAGAAAAGTAAAAAGAGGTTAAGATGGATACAATGAAAGAAGTAATAGAATTGTTAATACAATTAGAACAAGAAGGAACACTTCCTAAAAATATAAGATCAAAAATTAAAAATACAATGAATTTGTTAGATGAGAATTTAGATGTAGCAATAAAGATAGATAAATCTTTACAAGAACTAGATGAGATAGCTGAAGATCCAAATGTTCCTAGTTATGCTAGAACACAAATATGGAATGTTATGAGTTTATTAGAGAGTAGAAAATAAATTGTAGTCTATAGAAATATTTATATATAAAGGCCATTTATAATCATTTGGGAGAAACAACAATGAAGAAAACTTTAGAAAAAATTAAAGATATAACAAATAGACTTATGAGTAATACTTCTTATTCTGATGATGAATTTAGTGAAGATTATTTATATATTGATACAGATAAAGATACTGGAGATCGATCAAAAATATTAATAAGACCTTATACAATTGAAGAGTTTGATGATATCAAACCAGCTTTAGATTCATTAAGAGAAGGATATACTATTGCTTTAATTAACATAAGAATGTTAAAAGATAAAGACATTGTTGAATTGAAAAGAGCTATTAACAAAATTAAAAAAACATGTGATGCTATAGAAGGAGATATTGCAGGTTTTGGAGATGATTGGATTGTAGTTACTCCAGGATTCGCTAGAGTACATAGAAATAAAGAAACAGCAGAAGTAAAAGAATAAATTCTATAAGTAATAATATTTTTATATTCATTAAACTAAATTATAATGATAATTAATGAAACCAATAATAAAATTAGAAGATGTTTGGAAAATTTATGAACTTGGAGAGGTTAAAGTAGAAGCTTTAAGAGGATTAAACTTAGAAGTTCATAGAGGAGAGTTCTTAACTGTTTTTGGAAAATCTGGTTCAGGAAAAAGTACTGCATTAAACATGATTGGTGCTTTAGATATCCCAACAAAAGGAAGAATATATTTAGATGGAAAAAATATTTCAAGATTAGAAGAATCTGATTTAGCTCAACTAAGGGGGAAGAAGATTGGTTTTGTATTTCAAATTTTTAATTTAATTCCAAGTTTAACTGCATTAGAAAATGTTATGTTACCAATGGTCTTTCAAGAGATGAATAGAGCTGAAAGAATAAAAAGAGCTGAAAAATTATTAAGAGATGTTCAATTAGAACATAGGATTCATCACAAACCTAATGAATTAAGTGGTGGAGAACGTCAAAGAGTTTCTATTGCAAGAGCGCTTGCTAACAATCCAGATGTAGTATTAGCAGATGAACCAACAGGAAATTTAGATTCTAAAACTGGAGATGAAATAATGGATTTATTTAAAAATTTACATAAAAAATTTAAGAAAACAATCATTATGGTTACTCATGATATGTCTTTAATCAAATTTTCACAAAGAACTTACATTTTGAAGGATGGAAAAGATATAAAAACTCTAAAAGGTAAGATAACTAGAGAGATGATTGCATGAAAAAGAGGTTATTAGTTTTAATTATCACAATATTATTCTTAATTCCATTTACTAGTGCTTTAACTGTTGATTATACAAATGTTATTACTTTAAACAAAACAGGAACTATTGGAGAATTTCCATCATTAGGTATATCTCAACTTAAATATGAGCCATTTCCAGTAGAACCTGGTGAGAAATTTGATTTATGGATCAAAGTTAAAGATGTTGGTAGTGATCCCGCAGAAGAGGTATCCGTTATTCTAGTAGAGACAAAAACATTTTCTATAGACGGACCAAATACAGTAACAGTTGGGGAAATTCAACCAAATCAAGAGGCTTTAATAAAGTTTGAGGATATTAGAGTAGCAGATGATGTTGTAGAAGGAATAAATGAAATTGAATTCTTATTGAGTCCAGGTGGTTCTTATAAAGAAAATGTATTATCTAGAAAATTAGATATAGAAATAAGATCTGTTGAACCTGTATTAAACATCTATGTAGAAACAGATCCAAAAGTTTTGTCACAAGGCTCACCAGCTAAACTAAATATAACTTTAGAAAATCTTGAAAATTCTATAATTGAAGAAATTAAAATTAAATTAACCCTTCCGAATGAAATAGTGCCTATAGGGACTTCTATTGAAAAGAAGTTAGATAGACTACTTCCAAATCAAAGATCCTCATTAATCTATGAAGTAATTCCATTAGGAGATGCACTTTCAAAAGCATATAACATTCCTATAAATTTAACTTATAGAGATGAGATTGGTAATAAATTTGCTATAGATGAGGCTATTGGATTATTAGTAGGAAGCAAAATTGATTTTGATGTAAACATAAAAGAAACAGATATAATAAAAAAAGGTCAAAAAGGAAAAATAACTATTGGAATATCAAATATAGGACCTTCAGATATCAAATTTTTAATTTTAGAGATAAAATCTTCTAAGGAATATGAAGTTTTATCAAATAAAAAAGAGTATATAGGAAATTTAGAGAGTGATGATTTTGAAACTTCTGAGTTTACTATATTTGTTAAGAAAAATGATCCTAAAATAAAAGCTTTGATAACTTACAAAGATAATTTTAATCAAGAAAAATCTGAAGTTAGAGAATTAACTTTAAACACTTTCTCTTCAAATGAAGTTAAAAAATATAATTTAGTTGAAAGTAAAAACTCTTTAATTAACTTAATTTATTTAGCTATTTTAATTTTAATATATTTAACATGGAGTGAATGGAGAAGAACAAAAGATCTACAAAGATCAGTAAAAACTGCTTTTATTAGATTCTTAAAAGGAATTTTTAGGATAATAAGATCACTTAGTTGGAGAAATATAAAGAGACTTCCTAGAAGATTGAAGAATTTATTTGATTCATTATGATATCTGATTATTTTCGTGTAGCCCTAATAAACATAAGACATAGAAAATTAAGGGCTTGGTTAACTGTTATAGGAATAGTTATAGGTGTAGGGGCAGTTATAACTTTATTATTAGTTTCTCAAGGTTTAGAAAATGCAATTATAGAACAATTTAACCAGATAGGGGCTAATAGAATTTATGTTTTTCCAAAAACACAACTTGTTGGTTCTTTTGAATCTGCTTTAACAGAAAGAGATCAAGATACTGTTGATTCAGTAGCAGGAGTAGAGTGGACTATAGGTTATAGATTAACAGGAGCAGAAATAAAATTTGGAAGAGAAAAAGATTTTTCTCCTTTTATAATATCTATTCAGACTAATGGGTTAAGAGAAAAAGTAAAAGATGTATTTTTTTACACACCTCAAAAAGGTAGAATGTTTAATGGTGGAGAAAGAAAAGCTGTTTTTATAGGACATAATATTGCATTTGAAGTTTTTGATGGAGATGTGAGTATTGGAGGTAATCTAAAAATTAATGATGTTAAATTTAAAGTTATTGGAGTAGCTTCTAGATTGGGTACTCCTGATGATAATAACATATTAATTCCAGAAGAAGACTTTATAGAATTGTTTCCCAGTTTTAATAATGAATTATCATTTATAGAAATAAAAGTTACAGATGGAAGTAATGTAAATGAGGTAGCTAATAAAATTGAAAAAAGATTAGAAAATAAAAGAGATGATGAGAATTTTAGTGTTGATACTCCTGAAAGTTTTTTAGAATCATTACAAACTGTTTTAGCTACAATCCAAATTGTTTTAGGAGGAATAGCAGCTATATCCTTGGTAGTAGGAGGAATAGGAATAGCTAACTCAATGTTTACATCAGT
>CEQE01143407.1_pt1 | contig 71115 bp, 67 predicted proteins | sample 356201 | NCBI WGS metagenome assembly CEQE01 (sample SAMEA2619970, study PRJEB7988) | marine metagenome | biome: marine biome (ENVO:00000447); feature: mesopelagic zone (ENVO:00000213) & marine oxygen minimum zone (ENVO:01000065); material: "saline water (ENVO:00002010), including plankton...
CTATTTAGCGGGCGCCATTTGGATGGCGGTTAATATACACCGGGTATAGAAAACGGCGGGTACGGAATGTGACCCACCGTTGATGTTTGAAGCAGGGTGCGAGACCCTCCTCTGTTAAGAAGCTTTTAGACCCAGAGATGCCAATGCGGCGCCCGGAAGACTCAGGCCGGATTTTCCGTACATGTCCTGCAGTGTTTGCGTCTCAGCCGCGCTGGGGGCGCTGCCCTCGGCTTTATGGGCGTCCAGATCAGCCACCGTGTCATAGGCCTGGTCCACGTTCCAGTAGAAGGAGAGCAACCAGGTCAACTCCCGCTCGTTGTTGGGAACGGGGATGTCAGTCAGGTCGTAGAGTCCGTTCAAGACCTTGGTGTAACGAAGGATGCCGGCTTTGTCTTCCGAACTCTCTCCGTAAAACCGGCGCCGGCTCAACTCGGTGATGCGCTGGGAATAATCTTCCGCGCTGTAGATGTTGGTGGGCAACCACTCGGAGCGAAGGTCGACAATCTCTTTGCCAGACTCGTCAACGATCCCGACGGCGATGTCCGACCCCAATAGGGGCTCCCATTCAAACTTCACGGCGTCACGCAGCAAAGCTTCCTGAAGCATCAGGGTCAATTCCCGCGGGATCTTCTTGTACTTAGCGCCGATGGCCTCGTCGTTGTTGTCGGCGCCCACGCCACCGGTATTGAAGACGAAGTATTGTTGGTGCAGTCCGCCATCTTCGATTTTCTTGACTATGGCGTAGAGGTTATTGGCGTTCTGGTCTTCCAGCCCGATGATGAACGGGTCGGAGAAATACTCAACGTAGGGACGGCCGATGACTCCGATGGCCGCTCCCATCTGAACCGCTTCCCCGTACATCAAGATCCGGATGTACTGTTCCGCGGACAGACGGCGCAGGGGCGGCACCACGGTGTTCTGGCGCATCACAGCCTGCCAGAAGACCTGGTCGGTGTCTTCGATTGGGACGTGGACGCCCTCGGTCTCGCGGCCGTTGGTTATCTTCTCAAGTATGTCGTTGGCCCCTTTGCGGGCCACCAACCGGGTGCGGGAGAGGGTTACGCGCATGTTGCGGACTGGGTTGGAGAGGAAATTCGGCGTCCATGAGTCCAGGTCTACCGGCACGTTCTCTAAGGTCTCTTCCGAGTTGGGGTCTTGTTGCGTGCCGCGGACGGACTCGAATGTGATGGGGTCTTCTGCGTGGTTGAGGCCAAATGGCATGGCGTAGAGATTATTCTCGGTGCCGTCTATGCCGTAGTAGAGGGTGGACTGCTTGCCGCCCTTGGAGACCTTAACCGGGTCCTTCAGCGGCTGCAGCAACACGATGTCGTCGTTCATGGGGTAGACGCCTTCATCGGCGTCAGTCTTCAGGTTTAGCTTCTTCGCGAACTCGCTGTTGGCCAGTTCCAGCATGATGGTCAGGGTGCTCTTGCCGTGGAGCGACGGCCCAACCGTGATCAACGCAGTGTTCTTAGTCTCGCCGGCCAGGGTTTTGGCGCGGGCCATGCTAAGCGCTGCTTGGATAGCCAGCCCGTCGACTTCCTTGACCTTGTACATGGCGATGGACAGGGGGCCCATCTTGTGTTCGCCGACGTAATCGAAGCCCAGATGCAATGAGAGCCCAAAGGTGGGGGCTTTGAACACCAACTGGGTCAACCCGGCATCGCGCAGGCGCTTCTTCAGGTCTTCGGGCATCGCCAGGTCTTCCATCCAATGTGGTAGAGAGACCTCGAGGATATCCGGTTCTTGCTTGGCAATCTCATCGGGGGCAGGGAAGGTCAGTTGCCGCCACATCATCGGTATCTGCATGTAACGTGTGCCGAAAAGCATCTGGCGGGCGTGGAAGGAACGTCCCGGCGCGTCGCCGACCTGCCGGTCGGACTGGACGATGGTGTCGCCCGATGCCAGCTTCTCTTCCATATAAGAGTTGATGTAACCGAAGACCTCGGCGAACAAAGTCTGGCTCTCCGAGCTAAACACCACGCCGTCGCGGTTCTTGGCGAACCCATCGATGAAATATTGGGTCAGGTCGGGCCTTCGAACCACACCCAGTTGACTGAAGAAAGCGTATCCGCCGGTGTCCAAGCGGACGACGACCCCGGGCCACGCCCTTCCGGCTGCCCTCCCGGCGGCGTTGGCCTCGGCGGCTTCTTTGTCGATCTGGCTGGCTTCGCTTAGCAGCCCTTGTTGCTCGCCTTCAGGTAGGTCCTGAAGCACGTTCATCTTGCTGATGAGCCATTCTTGGGATGGGTTGTTAAATGTCGCGCCGGGCTTGTGACCCTTGCGGGCCAAAGCCACCAGGCGGTCTAGTTCTTTCACGAAGACCGATACGTTGGTGGGACCGGCTAGAGAGGAGCCAGGTTTTGGCTTTATTTGGGGACTCATTTATTCCGATTCCGTTTAAGATGAAAAGTGGTTACTGTACCGCCGTTAATCGGGCGGGCACGGGTAACTTGGCAGGCATATCATACAGAGCCGAGAGTATGCTACATCTTAGGCATGACCAAGTCAAAGAAAATCAGGGGTGAATATCCCGGTTACGGTGGCGTTAAACCGAGGAATCTGCAACCGGCCAAGTTCGATTGGCGAAGACCGGCGACAAAGACCAGCGTTAACGGTCCGACTGGGGTGCTGAAACAGCCGACCCCCCCCGCGTCGGCCGGAGTTTTTGAAACGGGCCAGCAGCCTAAACGAGGCCCACCGCGGGCCGCCAAAAGAAATCTTCGGATTGCCTTTGCAGCCGATAGCTGATATTATTTTAGTTGTTGATTCTCCTTCTAAACCGGGCCAAACAGGGCGATTCGCCATCAAGATTTAAGCAAAGATTCCGGCCGCAGGGTTTTTCCAAAACACTCTCCGGCGCGCCTCTCAATTTCTCCGGCAAATCCCTACATCGCTAAGGCATGGCGTACTGTAACGACAATTAAAGACTGACTGAAGGTGGAGGTACCTGAGTGACGACTGAGCAAAGCCCTTCAATATACGAAGCTCTGACGCATTTCGTGGCGGCCAAGAAATCAGCCAAGTCAGCTCAAGCAAGCCATCAGGAACTGGGCCGTTTTGTGGCCTGGGTTGGCCGAGAGCGAAAGGTTGCAGAACTATCCCCCTCGGAAGTTGCCGAGTATGCTCAACAGATCGGTCTCGGTGGATCAGAATCAGTGCACCGGTTGAGCCCCGTAAAGGTATTCCTCGCCTATTGGAAAGACCAGGGATGGATCGAAAATGGACTAGCATCCCACCTCCGCGTTCCCCGCACCCGCCGCACCACCGCCGCAGCGAAGACTGGCACCCGCACCAATGGCCGTTCCACTTTCACCGGCTCTCAACTCAGTCAAGAAGGCTACGACCGCCTAGTCGGTCAATTAGATGACCTCAAAGACCAGCGGGCTTCCGTGCTAGAAGATATCAAAAGAGCCATGGCCGACAAGGACTTCCGGGAAAACGCACCGCTGGACGCAGCCAAAGACCAGCAGGGAATCGTAGAACTCCGCATCCGCGAACTTGAAGCCAGCATCAACAATGCGCAGATCCTGCCCGAGGGCGCTTCGTCCAAGGTGGCCCGCTCCTCTGTCGGCGCAAGGGTAACCCTGAAAGACACCAACTCCGGAAAGACCCTGGCCTACACCCTGGTGGATGTCCATGAAGCGGACGTCACCGAAGGCAAGATTTCCACCACGTCTCCGGTGGGCCAAGCCCTCTTGGACCGAATGGTTGGAGAAGAAGTGACCATCAACGTTCCGAAAGGCACCCTCCGCTACTTGGTGCAGCGGATAACCGCCACCAGCTAACCGGAACCCACCCAGACATCAGAAAGACCGCCCTTCAATCAGATGGCGGTCTTTTTTACCTAATTATGAGCCGGCTAATGGCCGGACATAATAATCGCAAAAATAAAGGCGCCCCATTTCCGGGGCGCCTTTTTGATGTCTGGATGGCCGGACTGGTTCAAGGTTCGGCTAGCCGAGCCCTTCCATCACTCCGAAGATGTCTACCGGGTTTGGCAGGATGCCGGGTTCGTATTCCTCACGGAAACGAATAACGCCCTCTTTGTCGATGATGATCACGGCCCGCTTGCTGGCCCCACGCTCCTCATTGTAAAGATCATATGCCTTGCTGGCTTCGCCCTTCGGATGGAAGTCGGACAGTTCCGGGTACGGAAGTCCGCCTAGTGCCGTGCTCCATGCCTTGTGGGATGGAACGGTATCGCAGCTTATGCCCAAGACCTGAGCATTATTGTCCTCGAACTGTTTGTACTCAGTGCGGAACGAGGTTGCTTGAGCCGTTCAACCAGCGGTGAAATCGAATACGTGGAACGAAAGGACAACTACTTTGTTGCCCTTGTAATCGCTAAGAGAAACGTCCCCATCTGCAGACGGAAGTTTAAATTCCGGGGCCACATCGCCAACTTGTGCCGGCATATTCCCTCCTTATTAAATATTAAGATTTGAGCGCGCCAAGTATACAGCACATTCCGGCGTGAAACACCTATCGCGGCGGCCTCTCGACCCTTAAGGCCGGCCCATTACCCCGTGATATACTTGGCCGCGTTGCCTCCAGATGAATTTGGAACGGGGGATTGTGTGGTACAGGCGGTGTTCAAAAGCGGGGTATACCTGCCCGATCTGGACCTTTGGCTGGACTCGACTAGAAAGCGTGAGTTCAGTCTGATTTCCCACGCCCATTCCGATCACACCGGACGCCACGAGCGGCCCGTTCTCACTCCCAATACGGCCAAACTGCTGGGCGATTACCTCCAGAAGTCCGACCCCGTCCTCCTCCCCTACCACGAGCCTTTCGACTCTCCGGCCTATACCATGACCCTCCACCCGGCCGGCCACTGCCTGGGTTCGGCACAAGCGCTGATCGAGTCCAAGGACACCGGGGAGAGAGTGCTCTACACCGGCGACATCAAGAGCCGCCCCAGCCCCACCAACGAGCCCCTGGAAGTTGTCCCCTGCGACACCCTGATCATAGAGGCCACTTACGGCCGGCCCGAGTACGTGTTTCCGCCGGAGGAACAGGTGTTGGAGACCGCCTTCAAGACCCTGAGGATGTGGTTGTCCCGCGGGGAAAAGCCAGTGGTACAGGGTTGGCGGTTGGGAAAATCTCAAGAGCTGCTGCATCATCTCTTGGGCCAGGGGTTCGACGTCTTGGTCGAAGAGAGCATATACCTGGGCACCATGGTTTATCTGGACGTCGGAGTGAAATTTCCTGGCCAGATCAGGATGTTCGAAGGCCAGTGGCCCGATGGCTGGGTTGTGCTGTTTCCCCCGGGAAAGCGCCGCGATGTCCTTAAGACATTCCGGAGGAAGCGGACCTTAGAGATGACTGGCTGGGCGACTTCTGGAAGCATGCCCTGGGGCCGGGGCGCGGATGCCAGCCTCCCTTACAGCGACCATGCAGATTTCAACGAGCTGGTCGAATACGTCCAGGCCGTCGCGCCAAAACAGGTCTACACCGTGAACGGCTTCCCGGAACTGGCCAGTGGGCTCCGAGAGTTGGGCTACCCGGCGGTCCATCTGGCCGGCCGGGGCCAGAAGCAAGACACGGGCTTCCAGATGAAGTTGGTTTAGATTAGAAGACAACGCAACCGTCAAATAGAAAGCGCCCCGTTCTTCCCCGGAAGAACGGGGCGCTTTTTGCTTCAAGACTTTGTCTAAGACGACGTACAGAGAGTCTTGCTGGTTCGTTACTTAGTTGGCGGTCTCGATGATGATGTAAGGAGCGGCGGTGACGTGGACTGCGGAAATCTCTACAACCACTGTCTGCACGGAAGCCTCGGCGGCCTGGGGACCGAAGTCCAAGGAAGCGGCGGACTGGAAGGGATTGGCGGTCATGATCAAGACGATGGTTACCATGGCCAGGTAACCAAAGACCATCGCGGTGATCGCCTTGCCGCTGAACTTGGGGGCCAAAAACATCGAGCGTTTCATGTCGTTTCCTTCATTGTTCCCGTTGGCGTTCTGGTTGTTGTTGCCGGTGTTGCTCTGGATGGTTGTTTGAGTTGTCATGGTTGCTCTCCGTCCGTTTCGTCTTACCATCACTTTAGGGGTGGGTAGAGGGGTCGCACATGCTGGAGGTCACTCATCTTTAGAAACGGGAAATAACCCGGTGAATCGGGTGCGTATAGGTAGTGCTACCTATATGGATTCGTGCCTATAGTGGTTAAATTAGGGCCAAAAAGAGGTCAAAACAGCGGTGATTAGGTAGAAGGCAACAAGAGGGAGTCGGAAATAAAGTAGCTGTGAGGTGGTTGAGTAACGGGGACAAAAAGAGGGCTGTTCCAGACCGCCGCAAACGCCAAAAGTTCGAGTAATATAAGGGGCCAGGAGTCACGGCGGAAACCAACTCTCTGCCAAGAAAGGAGGCCACCCCAATTATGGCTAACGAGATACTGAATACTCTTCTGCCGTTCGCAGGATGGAGTGACGACCGCGCCAAAGACTTGACCATCACCGGCGGGACCGACCCCCTATTGCCCACGTCGTTCCGCATCACTGACACCAGCACAGCTGCTCTCGGAGCCGTTGGCCTTGCCGTGTCCGATCTCTGGGAGTCCCGCACCGGCCGCCGCCAGGAAGTTACAGTCGATGCCAGAAGAGCGACCGCCTCTCTCCGCAGCGGGAAATACATGCACATGGATGATTCGCATGTGTCCACCGAGCGGAACACGGTGATGGGCGTTTATCCGACCAAGGACGGCCGTTGGAGCTATCTCCATTGTAATTTCCCCAACCACCGCGCCGCCGCCCTCAGCGTTCTGGGCGTGTCGGAAGACCGTGACGCCGTGACCAAAGCGGTGGCAATGTGGAACGCCCAAGATCTCGAAGAAGCCATCATCGCTGCTAAGGGCGCCGGAGGCATGGTGCGCACCATGGAGGAGTGGGCCAAGCACCCCCAGGCAGCCGCTATAGGCTCACTGCCACTGATGGAAATCGTCAAGATCGGAGAAGCTCCACCCGAAGCGTTGCCCGAAGGCAACCGGCCCCTGTCCGGAGTGAGGGTGCTGGACCTGACGCGTGTTTTGGCCGGGCCCACTTGCGCCCGAACGCTGGCTGAGCACGGCTCCGACGTCATGAAGATAACCGCTGGGCACCTACCCAACATTGGCTACCAGGAATACGACACCGGCCACGGCAAGTTGAACGCCCAACTGGACTTGCGCGATGATTCGGCCCTCGAGACCCTGCGTGGCCTAGTCCGCCAGACGGATGTGTTCTCCCAGGGCTACCGGCCGGGGACTCTTGGCGGGCGCGGCCTCTCACCTGAGGAGTTGGCGGAACTGAGGCCGGGCATCGTTTATATCTCGCTGTGCGCCTTCAGCCACGAGGGCCCTTGGGCGTCGCGGCGCGGGTTCGACACCGTGGTGCAGACCGTCAGCGGCATCACCAGCCGCCAGGGAGATCTGTTCCCCGGTGCGACCCCGGGGCCCCAGTTCTACCCTGTGTCAGCCATCGACTACCTCACCGGCTACCTGATGGCCTTCGGGGGGATGGTGGCCTTGAACAAGCGCGTCCACGAGGGCGGCAGTTGGTTGGTGCGAATATCGCTGGCGCAGGTGGGGCGTTGGCTCGTCTCCCAAGGTGAGATTCCCGAATCGCAACTCCTGAACGTACCCGCTGAGTTCACTCCGGAAGAGGTGGCAAGTTGGTCCACAGTCAGCGACACCCCCATGGGCAAGCTGAGGCACCTGGGGCCGGTGCTGGGGTTATCTGAGACAGCGACCCGCTGGGCCAGGCCATCGGTGCCACTGGGCCACCACGACCCGGTGTGGCCTGAACGGTCGAAGTAGCCGAAGACCGGCACGGATCTTTTGCTCAAGGTATCCACTACTGCTTGCGCCGCCTTGGCACGTATGGAAGGCCAGATCGCCATAGGTACATTGCTAAAAAGGATGCCGGACATAAGATTGGACACCGAAGACTTGGAACGAAATCCGAGTACGACTCTGTGGGGGTTTAAAGAGATCCCCGTCTCGTTCTAGAACACGAAGTTTATAAAGAAAGAGGGGCCGTCCTGACGAATCGGGACGGCCCTTTCTTGTTGCTACTGTTGCCTCCAGCCTAGTCGGGCGTGCTGCCTAGGGCGGGTACGTTGGATTCCTCGTCGGAGGCTAATTGGCGGTTGACCGCGCTGAGGTATGCCTTGGCGCTGGCGACGATGATGTCGGTGTCGGCGCCCCGGCCCGTATAGGTGCGGCCGTCCTTCTCGATGCGGATGGTGACGGTTCCCTGGGAGTCGATACCCTCGGTTACCGCCTGGACGTTGAAGTCCACCAGCTTCGACTCGGTGCCGATTGCCCGGTCGATGGCGTTGCAGACCGCGTCCACCGGACCGTTGCCGGTGCAGGCGTCGGTGATCTCCTCGCCTTCTGGACCGACCAGCTTGACAGTGGCGGTGGGAATCCCCTGGTCGCCGCCGGTGAACTGGACATGGTCCAGCGTGTAACTGATGGGCTCGCTGGACGTCCGCTTTTCCTCGTCCATGAGGATCTCCAAGTCGCGGTCGGTGACCTCACGCTTCTTGTCGGCCAGTTCTTTGAATGACTCAAATACGCGGGCCATGTCTTCCCGCGAGAGGCTGTAGCCCAGGTCTTCCAACCGGGACTGCAGGCCGGAGCGGCCGCTGAGCTTGCCCAGCACCATGCTGTTGCCGGGGACGCCCACGCGCTCGGGTTGCATGACTTCGTAGGTGGAGCGGTCCTTCAGCACGCCGTCTTGGTGGATGCCCGATGCGTGCCTGAAAGCGTTCTCGCCGACGATGGCCTTGTTGGACTGGACAGCCATACCGGTGATGCGGCTGACCATCCGGCTAGCGCCGTATATCTGGGTCGTGTCGGCGTTGATCTCGATGCCGAAGTGGTCCTTCCGGGTGTCCAGACCCATGATGATCTCTTCGATGGAGGCGTTGCCGGCCCGTTCGCCGATGCCGTTGATGCAGCCCTCCACTTGGCGTGCGCCGAATTCCACGGCGATCAGGCTGTTGGCCACGGCCAGGCCCAAATCGTTGTGGCAGTGCACGCTGAGCGTTACGTTCTCGATGCCGGGGACGTTGGCCTGAACGTCTTTCAGCAGTTGGCCGAACCCGGTGGACGATGGGATGGCGTAGCCCACGGTGTCGGCGATGTTGATGGTGGTGGCCCCGGCCTTGATCACCTCTTCCAGCATGTGGAACAGATACTCGGGGTTGGTCCGGGTGGCGTCCATGGGCGAGAACTCTACGTCGTCGCAGTAGCCCTTGGCCCGCTCCACGCTTTTTACTGCCATCTCCAGGACATCTTCCCGGTTCTTGCGCAGTTGGTGCATCTGGTGGATCTCCGATGAGGAGAGGAACACGTGGATTCGGGGCCGCTTGGAGTGTTCCACGGCCTTGGCTGCCTGGTCCACGTCGTCGGCGACTGCCCGGGCCAAGGATGCGATTATAGGGCCATCGACCTCTCTGGCGATGGCTGAAACCGCTTCAAAGTCGCCGGGGGAGCTGGCGGCGAAGCCAGCTTCGATGATATCAACCTGCATCTTCTGCAGTTGGCGGGCGATCTCCATCTTCTCTACGCCGGTCATGCCGATGCCGGCAGACTGTTCGCCGTCGCGGAGAGTTGTGTCCAAGAGCAATACTTTTTCTTTAGCCATGTCTTTTACCTATATCCCTTTCTGTTTATGAATTTGGGGCTGCGTTTGCCGCTAACTGCGGCCTTCAGAAAGGGTCGCCAGGGTCACGTAGTCAACCGCCGCCAGCCCTGCCAGGACCAGCGGGCGATGATTGACTACATTCAACGCCTCCAAGATCGTCATGATATTGCTCCGTATTGCCGAATATTCGTGCCTAGATTATTTTGGGTCCATCCAGGGCATCATGGCGCGCAATTCTTTGCCGATGTCCTCGATCTGGCTGTGCTGGGCCTGCTCGCGCAGGGGCGTGAACCGGGGGCGGCCTTCGTCGTTCTCGGCGATCCATTCCTTGGCGAAAGTGCCGTCCTGGATCTCTTTCAAGACCTGGCGCATGTTGTCGCGAACGTGCTCGTCGATGATCCGGGGGCCGCGGGTCAGGTCGCCGTATTCGGCGGTGTCGCTAACCGAGTAGCGCATGTAGTTGAACCCGCCCTGGTACATCAGGTCGACGATCATCTTCAGCTCATGCAGGCACTCGAAGAAGGCGATCTCCGGGGGATATCCGCCCTCGACCAACGTGTCGAAAGCAGCTTTGACCAACGCGCTCACGCCACCGCAGAGGATGGCCTGCTCGCCGAACAGGTCGCTTTCAGTCTCGTTCTTCAGGGTGGTCATCAGGACGCCAGAACCGGTGCTGCCGATGCCCTTGGCGTAGGCCAAGCCGATGTCCTTGGCGTTACCAGTTGCATCTTGGTGCACTGCCAACAGGCTGGGGACGCCGACACCCTCGGTGAACAACTCACGCATGCGGTGGCCGGGTGCTTTGGGGGCCACCATCATCACGTCCATGCTTTCGGGCGGGACGATCTCTTTGTAGTGGATGCTGAAGCCGTGGGCGACCATCAGGGCGCTGCCGGGCCTCAGGTTGGGCTCGATCTGCTCGCGGTAGATGCGGCCCTGGATATGGTCGGGTATGACCATCATCAGCACGTCGGCCTCTTTGGCTACATCAGGAACGTCCCCAACCCGCAGACCGGCGGCTTCGGCGACGGCACGGCTGCCGCTCTCGGGATAAAGTCCGACAACCACGTTCTGTCCGTTGTCCTTCAGGTTGAGGGCGTGGGCGTGGCCCTGGCTGCCGTAGCCAACCATACCGATCGTCTTGTCCTCAAGAAATTTTAGGTCTGCATCTTTGTCATAATAAACGTCTACCATTGTTGTTCTGTCCTTCTCCCGGTTCGTCTTATGCGCTGACTTTCGTATCTAGGTGTGGCCGTTCCCGTTCACCTGGCCATTACTGTGTCCATTTGCTAATCCGTTGGCTTGGCCCCGCACCATGGCCACCAACCCGGACCGCAGCATCTCGATGATGCCGAAGGGGGCCAGCAGGTCGTTCAGGGCGTTTATCTTGTCCTCTTCTCCAGTGATCTCAATGACCATCGAGTCGCTGCCGACGTCGATGATGTTGGCCCGGAAGAGGTTAACGATCTGGATGATCTCGCCCCGGGTTACCTGGGTGGTCTTGACCTTGATCAAGGCCAATTCTCGGGCCAGGATGCGTTCGTTGGTGATGTCCGAGACCTCGATGACATCGATGAGTTTATCCAGTTGTTTTGCCACCTGGCTCACGGTGTAATCGTCGCCGTCGACCACGAAGGTCATGCGCGAGAGGCCCACTTGTTCGCTGTTGCCCACGGCTAGGCTGACGATGTTGAACCCGCGGCGGCGGAACATGCTGGCCACGCGAGTCAAAACACCCGGTTTGTCTTCGACCAGGGCAATCAGCGTGTGTTGTTCGTTGCTATTTTTCTGGACCATCTTAGGCTGTCTCTGTGGGCGCCGGTTCTTCCAGCATCTCGTTTACGGACTGACCGGATGGGATGAACGGGAAAACGATCTCGTCTTCCTTCACCATGAAGTCCACGATCACTGGACCGGCGGTCTCCATAGCCTGTTGCACGGCATCCACCACCTCGTCCTTCTTGGTGACGCGGATGCCCCGGATGCCGTAGGCCTCGGCGATCTTCACGAAGTCTGGGTTGGCCGAGAACTCGCTGGCCACGAAGTCCTTTCCAAAAAAGACATCCTGTAACTGGTGGACCATGCCCAGATTGGTATTGTTCAATATGGCGAATTTGACGTCGGCTCCGCTCTCAACGGCGGTGGCGATGTCGCACATGGTCATTTGGAAACCGCCGTCGCCGCAGACCGACCAGACGGTCGTATCGGGAAGCCCAACCTGGGCGCCCAGAGCGGCGGGGACCTCGAATCCCATGGTGCCCAACCCGCCCGATGTAATGAACGTGTTCGGCTCGGTGAATTTGCAGTGTTGCGCGGCCCACATCTGGTGTTGGCCCACGCCGGTGACCACGATGCCCCGGCCCTGGGTGGTCTCAGTCAGCCGCTTGAGCACATATTGAGGCAAAAGCTCGTCGGACTCCCGGACAACATGGGACGGGTGCTGGGCCTTGATCTCTTCGATATGGCGCAGCCAGTCTATGTGGACGTTGGCTTCTATCTTGGGCAGCATCTGGCCCAGAACGGCTTTCAGGTCGGCCACCAAGCCGACATCGGTCTGGACGTTCTTGTCGATCTCAGAGGCGTCGATGTCAACATGGACGAACTTGGCGTTGGGCGCGAAGTCGGATATCCGGCCGGTGACCCGGTCGTCGAACCGCATGCCCAGGCCGATGATCAAGTCGGCTTCGTTGATGGCCAGGTTGGCGTAGGCCATGCCGTGCATGCCCGACATCCCCAGGTTCAACTCGTGGTTGGAGGGAATGGAACTAATGCCCAGTAGGGTGGTTATCACCGGTATCTGAGCTTTCTCCGCCATCTTGGTCATCAGACCGTAGGCATGGGAGATGAGCACTCCGTGCCCTGCCATGATCAGCGGGCGCTCGGCCTTGTTTATCAACTCGGCGGCGGCGGCCACCTGGGCTTCAGGGGCTTCGCCGGGAATACTATATCCGGGCAGTTTGGTCTCGGTGGGCCAGACGAATTCCGTCTTTTCGCCCAGCAACACGTCTCTGGGGATGTCCACCAGAACCGGGCCGGGACGTCCGGTGCGGGCGATGTGGAAGGCGTCGTGGATGGCTTGGGCCACGTCTTTAACGTCCATGACCAGCATGTTGTGCTTGGTTATGGGCAGCGTGACGCCGGTGACGTCGGTCTCTTGGAAGGCGTCGCGGCCGATGTAGGGCCGGGGCACCTGTCCGGTGATGGCGACCATTGGCACCGAGTCCATCTGGGCGGCGGCGATGCCGGTGACCAGATTGGTGGCGCCGGGTCCTGACGTGGCGACGCAGACGCCGACCTTGCCGGTGGCGCGGGCGTAGCCATCGGCGGCCATGGCTGCGGCCTGTTCGTGGCGCACCAGGATGTGGCGCACGCCCGGATAGCTGGAGAGGGCCCCGTATAAAGGAAGCACCGCTCCGCCGGGCAGTCCGAAGACCACATCAGCGCCCTCTTTAAGAAGGCTTTCGCAGACTATTTCAGCGCCGGTCAGTTCCATCTTAATAGCCGTTTTCCTAGTCCGAAAGTAGGGAAGGAAAATCCCAATAAAAAACCCATCCCAATGGAAGGGACGGGCTTGAAGCTCGTGGTACCACCCTTCTTTAGACCTCACGTCCGTTTCACCGTGTGGTCCCTCGAAGACCTGATATCGGTGTCAACCGCCGCGCCCTACTCGTTGTTCAGGCGGGCCGCTCCCGGGCGAGTTCGGGGTCCTACTGCCACCGGATTCACACCAACCACCGGCTCTCTCAGACAGGGTACCCTTACTACTCCCGTTCTTAGCGGAATTCGTAATATTTTAACTCAAGAATCGTATCAGCGGGGTTGGGGCTTGTCAAACGGACATAATGTTTGGAAGCCCACCTTACGCAAATCGAACTATCCATCAATAAATCCGATGCGTCCTGATCCACTCCAGCCTTTTCCGACTCAACGGCCATAGCTTGCAGAGGCTTGTTTTTGCGTCGCGAATTTCCGGGTTTTCTGGGAATAAGGCTAGTAGCCATAAGGACACGATCACGAAGGCCGGCGTTATGAGCAGTAGAAGGATTCTGGCGCGTGGGGCAGCGTCCCAGAATGTTGATGTTGAAAGGACCACTGCGAAGAAGGGGATCAACAGCAGCCGGAAGATGACGTTGACGGCTCCAAAGGAGATTGTCCCCAGTACCCGCAGCGGAAGGCCGGCCATTCTGAAAACGGGGACCACTGGCGTGGCGATCGCAACGGCCACATCGTTCAGTTTGATGGCCGCATTCAAGAGACCGCCCTGCTCGCGCAATTCGGCTATATAGTCATCCCATCTCTTCAGGTCGTCGCTTTCCAATGAGACGGCGAGCCGGCGGTCGCGCTGAGATTCATTCGTTGTTGTCTGCCTGGTTTTTGGGCTCTTCGAGTCGAAAGTGTATCCCAACGGACTCGGAGGCCGCCACCCGGTCCAAAGGAAGATTTTTCTCGTCATTCAGGTAGCTGTGATAGAATATCCGTGCCCAAATCCGTAAATCGTAACGAGTTATTTTCCCTTGCCTGATCGTACCCCTGACCGAATTTTCGTGGCCGTGGCCTGGCCCTACGCCAACGGTCCACTCCACCTGGGTCATATCGCCGGCTGCTACCTGAGCGCCGACATCTTCGCCCGTTACCACCGCATCAAGGGCAACGAAGTCCTGATGGTCTCCGGCAGCGACACCCACGGCACCCCCATCACCATCCGGGCCGACCAGGAAGGCATCACCCCCCAGGAAGTGGTTGAACGCTACCACGGCATGTTCCTGGAGTCCTGGCAGCAACTGGGCATCACCTTCGACCTGTTCACCACCACGAACACCGAGAACCACGAAAAGGTGGTCCACGATGTTTTCAAGTCGCTCCACGAAAAGGGCTTCATTTATACCGACAACATGCTGCTGGCCTACTGCGCCCAGTGCGACCGGTACCTGCCCGACCGCTACGTGGAGGGCACCTGCCCCCACTGCCAGAACACCCGCGCCAGGGGAGACCAATGCGACGCCTGCGGCCGGACCCTGGACCCCCAAGAACTGATCGACCCCCGCTGCTCCATCTGCGGCGCAACCCCCGAGTTCCGAGAGTCGGAGCACTTCTTCTTGAAGCTCTCAGCCTTCGAGGAGCCCCTCTTGGAATGGGTGGAGAAACAGGACCACTGGCGGAACAACGTCAAGAACTTTACCCGCCAATTCCTCCGGGACGGCCTCAAGGACAGGGCCATTTCCAGAGACCTCGCTTGGGGAGTGCCCCTGCCCCTGGACGGCTACGACTCCAAGCGCATCTACGTCTGGTTCGAGGCGGTCATCGGCTATCTGTCCGCGGCCGTGGAGTGGGCCGATAAAAATGGCGGCAACTGGGAAGACTTCTGGAAGGACCCCGCCACCAAGAGCTACTACTTCATCGGCAAGGACAACATCCCCTTCCACAGCATCATCTGGCCGGCGATCATCATGGCGTACGACGAAGGCCTGAACCTGCCCTACGACGTCCCAGCCAACGAGTTCCTGAGCCTGGAGAACCAGAAATTTTCCACCAGCCAGAACTGGGCCGTCTGGGTGCCCGACTACCTTGAAAAGTACGACCCCGACCCGCTGCGCTATCTGCTGTCCATAAACATGCCCGAGTCCGGGGACTCAGACTTCTCCTGGTCCGAGTTCGTCCGCCGCAACAATGAAGAGCTGGTGGCGACCTATGGGAACCTGGTCAACCGGGTGCTCTCATTCACCTACCGCAACTTCGACGGCAAAGTCCCTGGAGTCCAGTCTCTGGATGAGGTCGACGAAGGTCTGCTCCGCGCCGCCCGCGAAGCCATGGACTCGGTGGACGACAACCTCTACAACTGCCATTTCAAGGCCGCCGTCGGCAGGGCATTCGGGCTGGCCCAGGAGACCAACCGCTACCTGGACACCAAGGCTCCTTGGAAGTCGATCAAAGAAGACCGAGACCTGGCCGGCAGCAGCCTGACCGTAGCCATGCAGGCCATCAACTGCTTGAAGACCATCTTGTATCCATTCATGCCCTTCAGTTCCCAGAAAGTCCACGAGTTCCTGGGATTTGACGGCCTCATCGAAGAGGGCGAGTGGGACTTCGACAGCCTCGTCGGCCAGATAAAAGCCGGAGCCGACCTGCAGGAGCCTGCGCCGCTGTATACTAAGCTGGATTCTGAACTCATCGAGGAAGAGGTCCAGAAATTGGGTATAGGGACCTCCGGCGAATAATATGCTGCACGGCTTAGACGAACGCACAGCATCCATCTACTTCCCGGTCCAAGAGGGGCTGGCCAAGGTGGATGAGAAACTTCGCAGCCTTGCTGAAACCAAGACTTCACCCGTTCAGCCCCTGCTGAAATACGTGACCGATGCCGGCGGCAAACGGGTGCGCCCGGCCATAACCCTGCTGGCCGCCCAGTTTCATTCCCACGACCCGGCCCGGCCCACAATCATGGCCAGCGCGGTGGAACTGCTGCACCTGGCCACTCTGATCCATGACGACACCGTCGACAACTCGCCCCTGCGCCGCGGCCGCGCCACGGTCAGCAACACCTGGAGCCCCCACGTGGCGGTGCTCTTCGGCGACTATGTCTTCGCAACCTCGGCCACCTTTGTCTGCGACACCCAAAACATCCGAGTGATTCGCCGGTTCTCCGAGACGATCATGGAACTTGCCAGCGGCCAACTGATGGAGTATTTCACCGCTTTCGACGCCACCCACGCCCGGGACATCTACAACGACCGCATCTACCGCAAGACGGCTTCGCTGTTCTGCACGGCCAGCGAGTCGGGCGCGGTGTTGGGCGAGGCGCCCGAGAATGAAGTCCAGGCCCTACGCGATTATGGCTACAACGTCGGCATGGCCTTTCAGGTACGTGACGATATACTGGACTTTGAAGGCGACGCTTCCAACCTGGGTAAACCGGTGGGCAGCGACCTGCTGAACGGCGTGCTGACTCTCCCGACTATCATGCTGATGGAACGCTACCCCAACGACGACCTGGTGCAGTCGCTGTTCAAAGACCGCTCCAACGAAAAGAAGCTGCAGAAGGTCGTTGAGGTGATCAACGACTCGACCGTTCTGTCCGACTGCGAGCAGGTGGTCCAAGACTACAGCAACAAGGCCTGCAAGGCCCTGGACGCCCTTCCTGACTGCGAACCCAAGCGCTCTCTGATAAACCTAGCCGAATACATAACCGCCCGCCACCGCTAGGCACCGTAGGTGCGTTTTGTTCAGACGGGCGGGATGGCTTTGGTGGGGAATGGTTTTTGCGGGCTGGCGAAATCCCCCCTGCCCCCCTTTACGAAAGTGGGGTTCTGACCTTCGGCACGCAAACCAGACTTGCGGGATTAAGAATCTCCCCCTTTCGTGAAGGGGGACTAGGGGGATTTCCGTACCCTATCGTCCTTCCCACACCACCTTTCCCCCAACGATCGTCATCTTTGCCTTGATGTCTTTGAGGCCCCCGGGCTCTGCCGCGAGCGGGTTTGCGTCTACCAACACCAGGTCTGCCAGCTTCCCGGGGAAAATTGAGCCCTTGTCTTGGACTGTGCCTTCCAGTTCTGCGCCTGAGAGAGTGTACATCCGTAGGGCAGACTCGACGCTGACCCGGCCGGAGCCATCTGCTTCGGGGAATGATTGACCTTCATGGTCTTGGCGGGTCACTGCGCTATGAATGGCGGGCCACGGGTTGGGGTTGATTACCGGAGTGTCCGAACCGAAAGCAAGCGGTACATCCGCGTTGTGTATGCCGCCTATGGCGTACAAATAGGGCTGCAACGAGAAATCAACGTTGTTTCGGTAGCTGGGCCCGTTCCAGTGGATGAAGCCGGGCTGCGAGACCACGGCGGCCCCGCTCTTGCGCACGGTGTCCAACACTGCCGGCGGGCACTCTGAGCAGTGTTCTATGCGGTGGGGCGGAACACCCTCAGGCAACGGCAGCAGCCGCGATATCACCTGGGTGGCTGCCGTGACTGATTCCTGTTCCACGCAATGCACGGCCAGCGGAAAGCCGGACTGGCTAGCCTCAGCGGCGATCTCCGACAGTTCGTCCAGACTGGGATGGAGCGCCCCGGTGCTCAAGGTCAGCATGATCTTGACGTGGCCCAGGCGCAGACTTTGGTCTCCTGAGCCCCGGGAAAGCCCCGCCTCCAGCAGTTCCGACCTGCTTCTAGCGCCGGCCATCATGGTGACCCTCGGCTGAAGTGTCTCGGCGTCGATCAACTCCCGGAATGCCTGCCATCTTTCGAGCCCGTTTGAGGGCCCGGCATCTTGCAGCGATGTGATGCCGTAGCTCAACAGCAGCCGGTTGGCCGCGGTCACGCCCTGCCTCATCTTGTTCCGTGTCCGTCCCGCGTCCACCCTCTGGGATAGATACGCCGCCATCTCGAACAGCACGCCGGTTGGCTCGCCGTTGGCATCCCGTTCTATAACACCCTCGACTGGGTCGGGGGTATCGGAGTTGATTCCGGACATCTGTAGCCCCAGGCTGTTCAGCACCGTGACGTGGCCCGAACGGTGGTCGATGCGCACCGGGTGCCGGGGGGATATCTCGTCCAGGTCGTGGCGGTTGGGATGCCGGCGTTCGTGCAGGGCCAAGTCGTCGTAGCCGTAGCAGCGCACCCACTCCCCCGGCGGCACGATGCGGGCCCACTCGAAAACCCGGTGGGCTATAACGCTGATCGAAGCGGCCCGGTCTGGCCGGCAGTCCAACTCCTGGGTGGAGCGGGCCAGCGACAGCAGGTGCATATGGGAGTCCATGAAGCCAGGCAGCAGCGTCAGACCTTGGCCGTCGATCACCTGGGTGTCTGGGCCAGCCAGTCGTTGGATGTCTTCGGTCTCTCCTACGGCTATAATGCGATCTTGGTCCACCGCCACTGCCTGGGCGGCTGGCTGGGAAGCGTCCATGGTCAGAACTTCGGCGTTTACAATCACCAGGTCTGGTTGCTTTTGCATATGCTGAGCGACTCCCCGCGATCTTAGGCAAATAAAAAGGGGACGGTCCTTCCCGGAAAAACCCTCCCCTTAACTCTACCTCTAGAGGTTGTTGAAGTGTTAGCCGGACTCGACCAGTCTGGCCTTGCCCATCTCTTCTTGCAGCGCTGGTAACGGGTTGGGGTCGGCGAAAACGTCTTTGTTGGAGTAGTCCGGGGCCTTCTCCGTGGGGTTGGTGATCCGGACCGAAGTCTCCAGGGCGATGCCGCTGAAGTCATGGAAGTAGATGGAGTGGATGAACTTGTGGTCAACCACAGTGGTCACTTCCTGCCCGGCTTTTTCCAGTTTCCGCTGGAGTCCGATCAAATCGTTTTCAGTCTCAACATCGAAGGAAACGTGGTCGAATTGAATCTGGCCCGCCGGCTTGTGGTAGTCCTCGGCGCCTCTCCACTCGAAGAAAGCGATGGTCGAGTTGGGGCCGGTCTCGAAGAAATAATGCCTGGCCCTGAGGCCGTTGGGATAGCCGCCGATGGCCGCGACCATGGGGAAACCCATAACGTCCTTATAGAAACGGACGGTCTTTTCCATATCGTTGGTGACCATTGCCAGGTGATTTATTCCGCGTGTCTTCCTATCGAGCCTGTGATGTAGAATCCGTGAAACCGGTCATGAGGAACCTGGCGCACCTTGCAAGACAACGGCGACATACAGCTAAAAGCAGTGGTTTTCGACTGGGACCTGACCCTGTGGAACAGTTGGGACATCCACCTGGCTTTGATGGAACAGATTGCTGACGAGTTGGCTTATCCTCGCCCGGTACCCTCGGACGTGGGCAGGGAGTATTCGAGGCCTTTCTTGCAGCACCTGGCCTGGTTCTTCCCCGGCGACCAGGAAAAAGTCATCGCCACGTATATGGGTTTCTACCACGCCGCGGTCTGGCAGGAACGTCGGCTATACCCGGGTGTGCCCGAACTCTTGAAACAGCTTAAAGAAAACGGCTACCGTACAGCGGTCCTGTCCGACAAACGACAGGTCTTCGGCGTGCCTGAATTCGAGTATTCGGGCATCGGCGATTCAATCGACCGGGCGCTTTTCTTCGGTGACGGCATGGTGCCCAAGCCTGATCCGTCGAGTTTGGAAGGCCTGATGCATACGTTGGAGGTCGCGCCCAGGGAGTGCTTGTTCGTGGGGGACAGCCACCGGGATATCGAGTGCGCTCAGCGGGCCGGCGCCTGGAGTGGGGCGGCTTTGTGGGCGTCTGTGGAGCCTGAACTGGTATTGGCTCTTAAACCCGAATTCCGGTGGGAGCGGGTCGGTGATATCGGGACCACTCTGAAACTTAGGGGCGCCTAGACCGTCAGTCCGGCAGCCGCATCGTGCTGTTCGTCGGCGTGGTAGGAACTGCGCACCAGCGGTCCTGACGCCACGTGCTTGAACCCCATTTCCATCCCGGCCTTGCGCAGTTCTTCGAATTCCTCGGGCCGGTAGAAACGGTCGATGGCCAGGTGCCTGAGCGAGGGACGCAGGTACTGGCCGATGGTCAGCAAGTCGCAATGGACCTTGCGCAGGTCAGACATGGTTTCCAGTATCTCGTCGACGGTCTCGCCCATGCCCACGATGATCCCCGACTTGGTGACCGTTGCTGGGTCGATGTCCTTGGCTTTGGCCAGCAATTCTAGGGAGATTCCGTAGCTGCCTTTGGGCCGCACCTTGGGGAAGATGCGCATGGTGGACTCGATGTTGTGGTTCAAGACGGCAGGCCCGGCTTCGATGACTCGTTTCAGGGCGGGCCACGATTCGGCGAAATCGGGTATCAGCACCTCGACCCGGCAGTCCGGGCTGGTCTCTTTGATCTTGGTGATGCACGAAGCGAAGATGTATGCACCGCCGTCGGGCAGGTCGTCCCGGTTCACCGAGGTGATCACGCAGTAGCGCAGCCCCATGGATTGGACGGCCTCAGCCACGCGCTTGGGTTCTTGCAGGTCCAGGCCCTTGGGACGGCCCGTGGTCACCGCGCAGTAGCGGCAGGCCCGCGTGCAGATCTCGCCCAGAATCATGAAGGTGGCAGTGCCTCGGTTCCAACATTCGCCGATGTTGGGACAGTGGGCTTCTTCGCAGACCGTGTGGAGCTGCTGGCACTTCATCAGGTTCTGGAGCTCAAGATAACGAGGGCTGCCCGGCATCCTGACCTTGAGCCACTCGGGAAGACGGGGCCTGATCTGAAGTTTGTCGGGACGCTGGGCCATGGGGTCTCCAGTCGGTGGGTTCGTTCGCCCGGATCCTGATATCGGCTCCAAGTGCTCCGCGGATTATATCAAGGAATGAGCCAGAGCAACTTAAGTCGCTATAGTAGGTGGATGGGCGTGCGGTCACTCCGCTGCTTCTCCGCCGCGATGGTCGCGTCAATGTCGGACACTGCCTGTCTCAGGTTGTCTTTGCTGTTCATCACCTGACGGTCGAAATTGGCAGCCTGCCTCAGTTCGTCCATCGCCGTTTTCAATCGTAACTCCATCTCTGGGGTCGACTCGGTCATCCGTTGGGACAAGCGATCCTGCAACTCTTCGAACGACCCAGGGACCATGAAGATGAACAACGCGTTCGGGGCCATCTGCCGGACGGTGGCCGCGCCCTGGACATCTATCTTTAGAATAACGTCCTTGCCCGCCTCCAGGCCGGACGTCACTTGGCTCCGGGGTACGCCGTACCAGCGGCCGTAGACCTCGGCGCATTCCACGAACTCGTTCCGGTCTTTCATATCTATGAAAGTGGGTTCGTCCAAGAAGATGTAATCGACGCCGTCGGTCTCGCCGGGGCGGATGGCCCTAGTGGTGGCGGTGACCACGAAATGCCAGGGCCGGTCCAGCTTGCGCAGTTCGTTAAGGGCGGCGTCCTTACCCACGCCCGACGGTCCCGATAGAACTACTAACAGGGGAGAGGAGTCGTTCTCAGGCACCTGAGTTACCTGGCTTCCTCAAGCAGGAGGTCGAGGTCCTGCCAGAATGCGGGGTAAGACACCGAGGTATCGGCCGCGCCGTGGACTGTGGTCTCACCGCTGGCCAGCAACCCGGCTACTGCCATGGACATGGCCAGCCGGTGGTCGCCGTGACTCTCGCAATCGGCGCCGGTAAGTTCGCTAGCGCCAGCCTGTCTGCCGCGTATGATCATGCCGTCTTCTCGGGGCTCAATCTTGGCGCCCAGACGGGTGAGTTCTTCTACGGTTGTGGCGATGCGGTCCGTTTCTTTCACCCGTAGTTCCGCAGCGTCCCGTATCACCGTGTTGCCGGTGGCGAAGCAGGCAGCCACGGCCAGGATGGGTACCTCGTCCAACATTCTCGGAATCATGTCGCCGCCGATCTCGACTCCGTGCAGTTCGGTGGAGGTGACCAAGATGTCGGCCACCGGCTCTCCGCCTTCAGTTCGCTGGTCGACCAGCTGCAGCGAGTCGCCCGCGCCCATCGCTTGAAGCACGTCTACTATTCCGGTGCGGCTGGGGTTCAGGCCCACGCTCTGGATCAGGATGCGGGCATTCGGGTGGCAGAGGCCTGCGACCATCCAGAACGCGGCCGAACTGATATCGCCGGGCACGGTGATGTCGACTGCATTTAGTTCCGCCGGGTGGATAACCAGGTCCAAGTCGTTCTTTTCGATCTTCCCGCCCATGGCCAGGACCATGCGTTCGGTGTGGTCACGGGACAGGGCCGGTTGGTGGATGACAGTATCGCCTGAAGCCGAGAGCCCAGCCAGCATAATTGCCGATTTCACCTGGGCGCTGGCCATGGGCAGATCGTACTCGATGCCCTGGAGGCTGCCGCCACGGACGACCAGCGGCGCCAAAGAGTCGTCCTGGCGGCCCAAGATTTGGGCGCCCATCTGTTTCAGAGGCTGGACGATGCGCTGCATGGGGCGGCTCCGCAGGGAGCCGTCTCCGGTGATTACGGAAACGAAGGACTGGGAGGCCAATATCCCCGAAAGCAGCCGCATGGATGTGCCGCTATTTCCGGCGTCCAAAATGTCTTCGGGCTCTGTCAGTTGAGGGCCCTGGCCCCTCACCGTGTAGCTGCCGGGAGCCCCGGCAGGTTCGATGCTGACTCCCATGGCTTGCAGACAACGCATAGTGGAGATCACATCGTCGCCGCTGGAAAGGCCTTGCACCAGGGCGCCACCATGAGCAATGGCGTTCAGAATCATCGATCGGTGGGATATGGATTTATCGCCGGGAACGGAGAGGACGCCGCCCAACGATGTGGGACGGCTGATGCCACCGGAGGGGCTGGATGGAGCGGCGGTGCTCATGATCTGGTCTTACTCGCAATGGTCATGCCTGACCGGTTAGCGGTTTTCGTTGCCCCGGCGGTGCGGCTACTTCTTGTTGGCCGGGTCATCTTTCAGCCCGCCGAAAACTTTCTTTTGCATCTCCATCGCCCGGCGGCCCATGAACATCTCGCCTATGGATTCACCGAAGGATGGAATATCGGTGGCAAGCCGGTCCATGGTGGTGTAGATACCCGCAGTCCAACGGGCCCGGGCATCCAGCGCCTCGGTAAATACACTTTCCACGGTCTCCGGGTCGGGTCCGCCCTCTTTGGCCAGCATATTGCGCAGGTCGTAAAGCTCTCGGATGTAGGCGTCGATCCAGGAGACGATGGGCTCAGGGTTGGTCACACATATATCGCGGTGCATCACCGGATCGCCCGAGGCCAGGCGGGTCAGGTCGCCGAACCCAGAGGATGCCAATTGCGCGATGTCTTCCCAGTTGGCGCTCTTGGAGGCGGTGCCCATCAGGGCCACCGACATCATGAACGGCAGGTGGCTGACCGCGGCTACAAAGCTATCGTGCTCGTCCACTCCGATGAAATAGGGCTTGGCGCCGATGGCTTCGGCCATGGTAGTTACGGAGGAAACCGCGGCTCGCTCAGCAGTGACGCTGGGAACGATGCAGTAGGCCTTACCCTTGAACATCTGGCCGTCGGCATTCTGCGGACCGGACAATTCTCTGCCAGCCATGGGATGGCCGCCCACGAAGCTAACGTGTTTTGGGAGAACTTCCTCGGCCCATTGCAGCACCGCTTTCTTGGAGCTGCCAACGTCCGTGACCACGCAGCCTTCCTCAAAATCGTTGGCTGCCGATTCCATCATCTCCCGCATCGCCTGGATGGGAGTGGCGAACACAACCACATCGGCCCCTCTGACGGCGCTGGCCAGGCGGGCTTCAACCTTCTTGAAGGCCCCGGACTTCTGGGCGCCGGAGCGTGCGGAACTATCATAATCGGTGCCAACGATGTCCACCTGGAGATTGGAGCTCTTGATGGCGAGGGCTAATGAGGTGCCCATCAAGCCTGTTCCGACGATAGCTACTGTGGTCAAGGGTTCCTCCAAATACGGCCTGGCCGACTCTATCTAGTAATGGGCCACAAGCCTGCCTGGGAATATATCTTACACCATTAGATGCAAGCCAGGCACCTAGGGTTACAGGGGCTCGGTCAGGCGTAAACCGGGGCTATTTTCGAGAGGACAGAGCCTCTGCCACGATGTCAGTGCGGACCATCTTGGCGTAGGGCTGCCTCGCCTTGCAGAGACCGGCGGCGATCAGGATGTCGTGGAGGTTTTCGAACTGGGGTCGGGCCAGCGTGGGGTCGGTGGGCCAATTATCCTGGGCCTTCAGCCTGGCGACTGCCTTAACCACTAGCTCCAAGCTCACGTTGGGGAAGAACCCGGCCACTGCCTCGCCGACATCGGCTGCGTTATGGGAGGCTAACCAGTCCAAAGCGTTGGCATAGCCCACGGTGAAGCGCTGGACGGTCTCCGGCTCGGTTGCCAGGTAGTGGTTGGTGGCTGCGAATGAACTGTAGGCCAGGTGCCCGTTCACGGGGCCGAGGGCGATCACCAGGTGGCCTGATCCGTCTTCCAGCAATTGTTCCGCAGCAGGCTGGGGCACGTGTATGTACTCGGCTTTGTCTTCCCGGAAAGCGGCCATGGCTTGGTCCAAGTCCAGGCCGGTGACCAGGTCCACCTCGGACGGCTCGATGTTGTGCCGCCTGAGGGCATACTGGAACGATGCCCAGGGCATGGGCGAAAAGCGGACGGGGATGAGTTTGGCGCCCTTCAGCGATTCCCACTTAAAGGGGTCCTGATTGGTCCGGCTGATGACAAAGAAACCGTCCCTGGAATTTATCTCTGCGAAGTGGACTGGGACCGTCTCCGCCCCCCAATCAGAGGCGATGATGGAACGCATGATGCCGCTCTGGGCGATATCAGCCGCCCCATTGATCACCGCAGCCATCGGGTGGCCGAACTCGGGCGGGCAGGTCTTGAAATCGACGTCCAGGCCCTCTTTCTCCAGAAAACCCCCGGCCACCGAGACGTAGATGGGCGTGTAGAACAGCGTGCGAATGACTTCGAGCAGTCTCAGGGGCCGCCGTTTGCTGGTGGAAGCCACGTCGTCTCCTACTGGTTATGGGTTATTAGGCTTCAAGGAAGGGTATCAGAGCGCCTAAGAATGCTTCGGGATCCTCGACCTGGGGGATGTGGCCGAGGCCGGGCAGGACCACCTTCTGGGCGTTGACGATATTGTTGTGCAGCAGTTCTTCACCCTCACGCAGCCGGTCAACCTCGCCGTAGAGCACCATGGTGGACGATGCTTTGACTCTGGGCAGGCGGGACATGAGGTCGTAATGGGCCAGGGACCCCATCAGCTTTCCCACCCAGACACCAGCCTTGGCACGGCTCTGGTTGTTGGCGTCCAGCCACTCCTGCTGGGGATTGGCGAAAGTGGTGGCTTCCTTCAGCCCTTTCAAGGTCCGTGGCTTGGGCATGCCCTTTGCGTCGAACTGGCTGGCCGATTCCTTCAACCGCTCTTTGGCCGTGCGTGGGCTCCAGACCGGGCACCCCACCAGCACCAGCTTGTCCACCCGCTCCGGGAAGCTGGCGGCGGTCTCGGTGGCCAGGACCGCGCCGACCGAGTTGCCGACGACGTGGGCGCGGTGGATGTTCAGCACCTGACAGGCGTGATCTAAGGCCTGGGCGTAATCGGGAAGATTGAAGTGCCGAGTGGGCTTGTCGGAATCACCGTGCCCCAGCATGTCAAAGGCATAACAGGTGTACTTCTGGCTGAGGGAATCGATCACCCCTTCCCAGGTCCAGATGGACGTGCCCAGCGGGTGAAGTAGTACGACCGGGTACCCGCTGCCCTTTTTAACGAAATGCATGTTGCCGGAGGGAGTGGGAACGGTATCGGTCAGGTCACGGCGTACGAACATGGAGCCCTTCTCCTATATTGCCACACGAAACGGGTAATTGGCCACGCAAAATAGACGTGTCAGGCGCGTATGGTACTCACCGTTAGGCCCTCTGTCAATTTGGCCAAGACAGCGGTTTCCGGTTGACCTTTAACGCCTGATGTGGAAAAATCCAGGTTCTGGAGCAGCCCTGCTCCAGAACCTGTTCTTAGCTCTTGAATAAACCCGTAGACCGTGAAACCGGCCTGTGACATCTAAGGGGTAAAAGGGGGTGGGGTGATGGGTGAACCGACTTGGACCCGGGAAAAACTTCAACGGCTAGTGTACCGTGAGATTGGCGACTATCAATTGATAGTGGTCTCTAATCGTCAGCCCTACGTGCACGAGATGGTTGAGGGCAAGCTCAGCTATACCTCCACTGCCGGTGGACTGACCACGGCCATCGACCCCTTGATGCAAGAATGTGGCGGCACCTGGGTCGCTTACGGCGGCGGCAAGGGCGACTCCATCGCCGTTGACGCGAACAACCGCATCCAGGTCCCCCCCGACGATCCCTCCTATACCCTGCGGCTGGTCTGGCTGACCGAGCAGGAAGAACAGGGCTACTACGCCGGTTTCTCCAACGAGGGCCTGTGGCCGCTTTGCCACAACGCTTTCATCGAACCTACTTTCCAGTTGTCCGACTGGGAGACCTATAAATCGGTGAACAACGTGTTTGCAGAGCAGGTCTTGGACGAGATCGACGGCCGCCCCGCCGCCGTGTTCACCCAGGACTACCACCTGGCGCTGCTCCCGCGCCTGCTGCGGGAGGCCGACCCCGATATTATCACCGGTCAGTTCTGGCACATACCCTGGCCCACCTACGAGATCTTCCGCATCTGCCCTTGGGGCGAGGAACTCCTGGACGGCCTGCTTGGCAACGACCTGCTGGGTTTCCACATCGGCGACCACTGCGACAATTTCATGGAGGCCGCGGGGCGGGTGTTGGGCTCCCAGGTCCATGACGAGTACAACCTGGTCTATCAACGGGAAGAGCCGACTCTGGTCAGGCCATTCCCCATCAGTGTTGATTTCGAACAGATCAATCAGGAGTCTCAAAGTCCCGAAGTGACCGAAGAGATGGATCGGTTGATCGAGGAACTGAACCTCGGAGGAAAGGTAATCGGTCTGGGCATTGACCGCATCGACTACACCAAAGGCATCCCACACCGCATCCGGGCCATCGGCCGGTTCTTTGAGAAGTATCCCGAGTATATCGGCCAGGTGGTGTTCGTCCAGGCCGGCGTCATGAGCCGGGCCAACATACACGCCTACCAACAGCTTTCGGACCAGATCAACGTGGAGCTGGAGAGCGTGAATGGGCGGTTTTGCACCGATGATTGGCAGCCCATCCTCTATCTCCCCGACGACCTGCCGGCGGTCACACTTGCTGCGTTCCGACGCATCGCCCGTTTCTGCGTGGTCAGCTCTCTGCACGACGGCATGAACCTGGTCGCCAAGGAATACGTGGCCAGCCGGTTCGATGAAGACGGCGTGTTGATCCTGAGTCCGTTCACCGGGTCCGCCCATGAGTTGACCGATTCCGTAATCGTGAACCCCTATGCCACGGAGGATTTCGCCACAGCCATCTGCGAGGCGGTGGAGATGCCGTACGAGATGCGCCGGGAACGGATGAAGCGGATGCGTGGTGTGGTGGAAGAGAACAACATCTACATGTGGGCCGCCCGGCTCTTTGTCGACATGATGCAGGGGACCCGCCGTTCCCACCGCCCCATCCGCAGCCCCTAGTCCGGCTGCTCCAGTGGACTATCTCCATGCCCCATCTGCTTAACGTTTGGCCTTCCGTGAGCCGCCAGCTGGCAAGTTCGCCGCGCGTGCTGCTGCTGTTTGACTACGACGGCACTCTAACGCCCATCGTCGCCCGCTCAGAAATGGCCATCTTGCCTGATGAGACGCGCCGCTCGCTTTCGGTATTGGCTGCCTTGGACCGGTTTGTTGTTGGTGTCGTCAGTGGCCGGGGCCTGCTTGACCTGGAGGCTATGGTGGCCATTCCAGGCCTGGTTTACGCCGGCAACCACGGATTGGAGATCAGCGGTCTAGAGATGGACTACGTACACCCCGAAGCGCCGGGATTCGAGGCATGCCTGGCCGATGTTGCAGATTTGCTGGAGGCGGAATTGGCCGAGGTCCCCGGCCTCGTGGTCGATAACAAGCGTCTGACCCTCACGGTCCATTTCAGGAACACCCCCGATTCTTTCGAAACCCAGGTGGATAGCGCCGTTGTGGCCACCGTGGCGCCCTACGTTCAAACGGGGCAGATGATGCTCACCAGGGGCAAGAAGGTAGTGGAAGTCAGGCCCAACCTGGACTGGGGCAAGAGCCAGGCCATCGAGAAGATACGCCGGGAGTGCGTCGATAATCCGCTGCCGGTGTTTTTCGGCGACGACCAGACCGATGAAGATGGCTTCGCTGTGGTGCAAGATGCTGGTGGATTGGCCGTGTTTATCGGCTCAACCAGGCAAAGTACGAAGGCTCTACACCAGTTGGAGTCGCCGGCTGAGGTTGGTCAGGTCCTGGAGCTATTGGCCCGGTTGGACTAGCCGCTACCGGACATTGACGCTAGGGCAGACCGTTCTGCTCCACCTGGATAATCTTGTCCAGCCGACGCTGGAACCGGGGTTCGGGAAGGAAGGTGGCGTCCAAGAATGCGTCCAGAACGGCCTTGGCCAACTCGATGCCGATGATCCGGCCACCGATGCAGATCACGTTCATGTCGTCGTGTTCCACGCCCTGGCGGGCGGAATAGGTGTCGTGGCAGAGACAAGCCCGGATTCCCTGCACCTTGTTGGCGGCGATGCTGGCACCGACCCCACTGCCGCAGATGATAATGCCCCTCTCCGCGCCACCTGATTGTATGACGCCGGCTACTGCGATGGCAAAATCAGGGTAGTCGTCTTTGGGGTCTATTTCGTGGGCGCCGATGTCGTTGACGAGGTGTCCTTCCGACTCCAGCCACTTGACGATCTCGCCTTTCAAATCGAAACCGGCATGGTCCGCGCCAACCGCCACTTTCATCAAAATTCTCCAACCAGTTAGGCCATACGGACAGTTACCCAAGCATACTCACTGGGCCTGTCACGCGCAAGGCCGCTTGGGGTTTTCCGTGCTTGCGATGTTCGACCGACTCCCAATAAATTAAGATAGAGGACAGCCCGGAGTATTTGGACCCCACGGCCAGAATTTGTTTCCATCAAAGGCGGCTTATGCTAGAATGCCCTCGCCTCAGAGTAGCCTGCGGTTCTTATCGGGGCGCTCTCTTTAACCTGAGTTTTAAATCGAATCTTGATGGCGTGCTGATGATCAAAGCGGTCTCCTTTGACTTCTACAACACCCTGGTCCGGTTCTGGCCTCCTTTGGAGCAGATACAACAGGCCGCCTGCCATGAACTAGGGTTGACTGTCCAGGAAGACGCCATCACCCACGGCTATGCCGAAGCCGATGTGCTCTTCAACCGCGAGAACGAAGAGAACCCCCTTTCCAAACGGTCGGATGAAGACCGTCTCCAATTCTTCGCACGCTACGAGCAGTTGATCCTGGAAACCGCCGGTATCCCCGTATCGTTGGACCTTGCCCAAAGAGTCTGGAAGATGGCCATGTCCGTCCCCAAAGATTTTGTTCCCTTCAACGACGCTATCCCCGTTCTGGAGCAACTTAAAGAGGCGGGTTACAAAGTCGGTATCATCACCAACCTGCGCCGAGACCTGGACGAACTTTGCCAGCGGGTTGGCCTGGCCCCCTACCTGGACTTCGCCGTGGGCTCTGAAGAAGTAGGCAAGGAAAAACCCCACCCGCCGATCTTCCTGGCCGCACTTGAGAAAGTTCACGCCGCGCCAGAAGAAGTGGTCCATGTCGGCGACCAACTCCGTTCCGATGTCATCGGCGCCCAGAGCGTTGGCATGCACGGCGTGCTCATTGACCGCAGCGGCTACAGCCCCAACGGCGTGGACTGTGCGACCATCTCTTGTCTGTCTGAGCTGCCCGAACTGCTGGAAGGCCTGAACCAGGCTTAAGCACCTTTAATCTGTGGTGGGCATCCCATTCAAGGTGATACCCTGTTAGGATATCCACCCAATATTACCGGGCAGGAGAAGCCAAATGGCCGAAGAAGTACAGACCACTAAGAATGACAACGAACCGGTCCGTATCGCGGTTTGGTACGACTATATTTGACCCTGGTGCTACGTCGGCCTGGAGCGGGTCGACAAGTTGGCCAACGAGTACGAGATAGCCGTTGAAGGCCGGGCTTATCTGTTGCGGCCCGACACCCCCAAGGAAGGCGCCGAACGGCCCCAGCGCCCGGGTGAGACCGCCGACGAGCTTTCCGAGCCTCTGCGCGGCCAGGCCAAAGACGCCGGCCTGATCATGAAACCGCTGCCCAGGACTCCCAATACTCTTTACGCCCTGGAAGCCACTGAGTACGCCCAACAACACGGCAAGTTCCTAGAGTTCCACCACGCCGCTTACAAGGCGCTGTGGGAGGACCGGAAAGACTTGGGCGAGCTTGAAGTGCTGCACAAGGTGGCTCACGAGGTGGGTCTGGACGCCGACGAGATGGTTAATAGCCTTGAAGAGAAGACCTACGCCGAAACTGTCATGGCCCAATACCAAGAGGCCTTGCAGTACGGTATCAGCGGCATCCCCACTTTCTTGGTGGGAAACCTGCTCTTCACCGGGGCCCATCCCTATAACATCTTCAAGTCAGCCATGGAGCGCTTCCTAACAGAGGGAGTACCCCTGGCCACGGAAGGCGGAGGTTAGCCAAGTCATAGGCCAATGACATCGTAGAGACGGGTTAGAAACTTGCCCCTACGCCGAACGGCATCAAAAAGGCGCGTCCTTCAGTTGAAGGACGCGCCTTTTTAGTTTCTAGCTATGGTCGCCGGCTTAGTCGTCGGCGGGGGCTGGCGTCAGCGATGGGCCTCCATCGGCTGACAGCGCCTCATCGCCATCTTCGGTGGGCAGATTGTAGTTGACAGCGTAGAGGCGGGCATAGAAGCCGCCCTTCTTGGTGAGCAGCTCGTCGTGGCTTCCCTGCTCGACCAACCGGCCTTGGTCCAAGACCACGATGTTGTCGGCGTTCCGGACTGTGGAGAGACGGTGGGCGATGACTATGGAAGTCCGGTCTTTCAGGACTCTTTGCAGAGCCCTCTGGATCAACACCTCAGTATGGGTGTCGATGTTCGCCGTTGCCTCGTCAAGGATGATAACCCTTGGGTCGCCGACCACTGCCCGCGCGAAGCTGAGCAGTTGTCTTTGGCCCACACTCAGGTTGATGCCTCGTTCGGCCAGTGTAGTGCTGTAACCCTCGTCAAGGTCTATGATGAATTCATGGGCGCCGACCGTCTGTGCGGCGGCTACCACGTCTTCGTCGGTGACGCCCTCATTGTTGTACCGGATGTTGTCGGCAACGGTGCCGGAGAACAGATAGGGCTCTTGCAGCACCATGCTCATCTGGCTGACCAGCGAATGGCGGGTAACGTCGCGTATGTCGTGGCCGTCCACGGTTATGCGGCCGTTGGTGACGTCGGCAAACCGGTGTATCAGAGTTACTAGCGTGCTCTTGCCGGCGCCTGTGGAGCCGACCAAAGCCACGTTCTCCCCGGGTTTGATGTGCAGGTTAACCTCTTTCAAAACGTCAATGTCGGTCACGTATTGGAAGTTCACGTCTTCGAACTTTATCTCGCCTTGCATCTCTGACAGCGTGATGGCGTCAGGCTTGTCCACCACCTCGGGTTTCAGGTCCAAGACCTCAAAGATACGGACCCCGGCGGCCATGGCCCGTTGCAGTTGGCTGTATTGCATGGTCAGGTGGCGCACCGGCTCGAAGAAACGTTGGATCCAGAGGGCGAAGGCCACCAACACGGCCCAGTCTAGGTTCCCGCCCTTGACCATGACGCCCCCAACTAAGACAACCCCGAACCCCATGCCAACTCCCATCAGGACTTCAACGAAGGGCTGCAGGGCGCCGGAGTATCGGCTGGCTTCCAGGTTGGCGTTCAGATGCTCGCTGTTCAGGTCGTCGAAGTGCTGCATGTTGGCTTCCTGCCGGTTGAAGCTCTCGACGACGCGGACCCCAGTGATGTTCTGGTTGTACTCGCCGTTGACCATGGCGATGGCCCGGCGGATGCGCATGAATGAGTGCCGGGCAAACTTCTGCCAGTAACCGAGTATGAAGAAGAGCACCGGCAGGATACTCATGCTGACCAGGGCCAGCCGCCAATCGATCACCAGCATGATGATAATGATGCCGACCAAGCTTAGGATGTCGGATAGGCTTTGGACGATCAGTTCAAAGGTCTCTTGGAGTTGAAGGACGTCGCTCTGGCTCCGCGACATGATCCGCCCCACCGGCGTGCGGTGGAAGAACGACGGCGATAGTTCTTGCAAATGGTTGAACATCCCTGTGCGGAGAGAAAATAGAATGCCCTGCCCGACCCTGGGGATGTAGATGAACTGGACTATGTTTGCTCCGAAATGGAGCACGGTGGCCACGGCAAACAGTCCGCCGACGATGTGCAAGTGGTTGAGGTCTCCTGAGTTGACCGCCCACTTGATGCCGATCAACATCAGCAGAGGGATGGTCACGTTGCCCAGGGTGTACATCAGCACGGCCGCCACCGCGATGAACGCGTCTTTTTTGTAGGGCCAGATATAGGTCATCAACCGCATGACGACTTTGTGGTCGTATGCCGCACCCACCAGACCGTCGTCAGTTAGGTTGTCCATGTTGGCGGTGTTCATGCCGTGGGCGCCCATTCCCCGCATGCCGCCCATCATGCCGCCGACTCCGCCTCCTGGGCCTGAAGCTCTCATCAGTCGTCGTCTCCTGTCTCAGCGGCGAGCCGTGGATTGACGGCGCCGCCGGTCTGAAGGCCATTATTCGGAGGTAGAGAAGCGTCCAATAGCAGCTCTTCTTGGGGCTGCAGTTGAAGGTCGTAGATGTCCTGGTAGATGCCCTTCGATGCCAGGAGTTCTTCGTGAGTTCCCTGCTCGGCGATCTGGCCGTCTTTCAGCACCACGATCAAGTCAGCTTCGCGCACAGTGCTCAGGCGGTGGGCGATCACGAAGGTGGTTCGGTTCTTCATCACGTTGATCATGGCCTGGTGGATCATTCTCTCTGTCTGGACGTCCACGCTTGATGTGGAGTCGTCCAAGATCAAGACAGGCGGGTCGATCAGGATGCTTCGGGCGATGGACAGCCGTTGGCGTTGGCCACCGGACAGGGTTGACCCGCGCTCGCCGACCCAGGTGTCGTAGCCGTCGGCCAGGGATTCGATATGGTCGTGAAGTTGGGCCACCTTGGCGGCGCGGATAACATCTTCACGGGTGGCGTTTTTCACGCCATAGGCAATGTTGTCGTGGATGTTGGCGCTGAACAGGAACACGTCCTGCTGGACTATCCCAACATTGTGACGCAGGGAATCCAAGGTGAATTCACGGATGTCTTTGCCGTCTATCGTTATGCTCCCCTCACTGACATCGTAGAACCGGGGTAGCAGATTGACGATGGTGCTCTTGCCGCTGCCGGGTGCGCCGAGGATCGCGGTGATCTGGTCCGATTTTGCCGAGATGTTGATGTGTTGCAGCGCCGGCATCCGCCCTTCATAGGCGAAGGATACATCCTCGAACTCCACTAGTCCTTCGGCCCTCTCCAAGACCTTCGCGCTGGGCCTTTCTATCACTGGGGATTCGGCGTCCAGAACCTCGAATAGACGGCCTCCTGACGAAATCGCCCTTGAGAAGGAATTGATGATGAAAGACGACATCCTGATGGGGAAGGTCAATTGGTTCAGGTAGAGGATGAACTTGGCCAGGCCACCGGCGGTCAGGTCGCCCCGGATCACCTCCCATCCTCCATACCAGATGATCAGGCCCAGCCCGGCGGTAAAAAAGAAGGTCATCCAGGCGCTGTTGGTGCCCTGAAGCCGCTCTGACTGGTAGTACTCTTCCCTTACTTCTTGGGCTTTCTTGGCGAATTTTTCCTTTTCGTATTCTTCGGAGGCAAAGGCCTTGACCACATGGATGCCTACAAGGTTCTCTTGGAGGATGGTCACCGCTTCGCCCATGCGCACCTGGACTCGCAGCCACATGGCGCGGAGCCTTCCCATGACCATGGTGGAACGGATCACGATGAACGGCACGAAAACCAAGCTGATGAGGGTGAGCTCCCAGTTCATAAAGCTCAGTATCGCCACCAGAGCTATAGCTCGAACCACTACTTCAAGCGCCCGGACGAGGCCCATATTAACGAAGCGGCGAATGGCCTCTACATCAGCCGTGGCCTTGGACATGAGTTCGCCGGTGTGCTCTTTGTCGTGGTAGGCGAAGCTTAGGTGCTGGAGTTTGTCGTAGAAGCGGTTACGGATGTCATAGGAGACTTTCTGCGACAGGGAGTCGGTGCAATAGGTGCGGGCGAAGTCCAAGAAGCCGCGCACCAGGCTGGCGCCGAGGAGGGCTGTGGCAAGGAATAAGAGGGTGCTGTTGGCGACCGATTTCCCGGTGACGCCGCCTTTGTCGACATCGACCAAGAGGTCGATGGCTTCGCCGAATATCTGGGGTATGAGCAAGGAAACGCCAACTGCGGCGAAGAAGGTCAGGTAAGCCAAGATCAGGCGAGAGCGGAACTGCCACGCGATCTTGGTGATTCGAACGAGGATTTGCATCTGAACGTATTTGCCTGTTCCACTTACCGCAAAAAGGGATTGCGTTGCGGCCGTCGCCAAATCGACGCGCCGTACTTCAAGGTTGATTGCGGAACGAAAGTTTGAGCTGCGTGGCACTAGAATCCACAGTTGGAGCCGAGCACTTGGCAGCCAACCAATCATACGCCCAAAGAGACGCCCAGTACAAGCTGAACGGGGGCTATGTCGAGTTCGTCGTGCCTCGGTTGATTAAAATAATAAAGGCCTTCGCCCAACAAGCGGAGGCCTTTCTGAAGGAGAGGGGACTACTCCCGTCATTCCGGCGAAGGCCAGAATCCATGCAGGTAGGGCCAGTCAACCTACATTTGGGATGACGATGCGGTCCTAGAGAACAGGCCTAGGATGACTGGTATTTACCGTGGACAGACCTTCGACAGGTCCGATTCATCGAGACTCTCGCCTTCCGTCGGAGCTCAGGGTGAGCGGTCATATAACGAACTACATCCGGTCCGGGGCGGTCATGCCCATCAGATCTAGGGCACGGCGGAACACGATCTGGGCCGACTCCACCAGCTTCAACCTGGCGGCGGTCATGGCGTCGTCTTCCTCGTTGGAAGAGACCACCCGGCAGTTCTCGTAGAAGTTGTGGAAGGAGTTGGCCAGTTCCGTGGCGTAATGGGGAAGGTGATGCGGCTCCAAAGCCTTGGCCATCTGGTCAACCAACTCCGGAAGCTTCAGCATGGCGCGGATCAGCTCCATCTCGGCGGGGTGGGTCAGCAGGCTGACATCGCCTTCGCTCCAGTCGATGTTCCGCTCTTTCGCCAGGCTGAGGATGCTGGCGTTCCGGGCGTGGGCGTACTGGACGTAATAGACCGGGTTCTCCGAAGACTCTTTTTTGGCCAGGTCCAAGTCAAAATCCATCTGGGTCGAAGGAGTCCGGGCAAGAAAAAAGAATCGGCAGGCGTCTACGCCGACTTCATCGACCAATTCCTTCAGGGTCACGAAGTTTCCTTTGCGCTTGCTCATCCGCTCGCCTAGGGTCACTAACTGAGAGATGAGCACGGTTAGGCGGTCGCGGTCGATGCCCAACGCTTCGACGGCCGACTTCATTCGCGGCACGTGGCCCTGGTGGTCGGCGCCCCAGATGTCCACCACTGTGTCATAGCCCCGTTTGACGAACTTGTTGTAATGATAGGCGATGTCCGAGGCGAAGTAGGTGGGATCACCGTTCGAGCGGACCACGACGTTGTCTTTGTCGTCTCCGAGCATGGTGGAGTTGAACCAGGTCGCGCCGTCCCGCTCCGACAGGTAGTCATTATCTTGGAGCAGGCCGAGTGCGGTGGCGTATTCTCCCCCCGTGAACAGGGTGCGCTCGCTGAACCAGTTATCGAACTCGACACCGATCTCGAAAAGGTCTTCCTTGATGGTTGCAACCATCCTCTCGCGGCCGATGTCACCGATCTCTTTAAGTGCCTGTTCGTCATCTTGGTCGATGAACCGGGTCCCTTCCGAGTCCGCGATTTCCTTGGCTAGGTCGAAGATGTATTCGCCTTCGTAGCCTTTTTCCGGCATCTCAGCTTCATGGCCCAAAGTCTTCTTGTAGGCGGCGAGGACCGATCTGTAGAACAACTGCATCTGGTTGCCGGCGTCGTTCACATAATATTCCCGGGTCACGTCGTATCCGGCGGCCTCCATGATGTTGGCCAGAGCGCTGCCCAGTACGGCGCCGCGGGTATGGCCCACATGGACCGGCCCGGTGGGGTTAACGCTGACGAACTCCACCATCATCTTCTGGCCCTGCCCAGACTCGGTGTTGCCAAACTGGTTTCCGGCCTGGCGCACTGTCTCTACTTGCTGTTGTAGCCAGGACTCGTTCAGGTAGAAATTGATGAACCCGGGCTGCGCGGCTTCAACCCGGTCGATCACGTCGCCGGTGGCGATGTGGGCGGCCAGAGACTGGGCCAATTCTAAGGGATTGATCCGGGTGGCGCGGGCTAGCTTTAGGGGCAGGTTGGTGGCGAAATCGCCGTGGTCCGAATTGCCAGGCCGCTCCACTTGAATCTCGGGGATGGTCTCCAGTCGCAGCACGCCTTCCTGACGGGCGGCCTCCAGGGCCTGGGCCACGATGTGCTGGATGGTTTCGTTCAATAAGGGAGCCGGCATCGGTGCTTGATCCTCGCGTTTTAGACGACTTATCAAATAACGAAAGGCGGCCATACACCGGCCGCCAATGTTGAGTGACGTGGACACATCTTAACACATGGCAGAGTCGTCTCAGGCACGGATCACGGGCGGAGTTATCGCCGTAACGCCGGCGATTTCTTAAGCGCCATCCCGCCCAGCGCCGTCCGCAGACGGGGTTATGGCGTGAGCGCGGTCCGTGTTGGACTCTTCCGCTGAAACCGAGGTGAATCCTGATTCTCCAGTTTCGAGGACCCGATTCAGAGGACGCTTGTTTACCAGCAATTCCAGGACGTCGGGGCGAGAGTAGTGGCCGCCTACGTCGCAGCGAGACTTGGCTGCAAGCACCACCTCCACGGACACTTTGGCCGTCAAGATCGTCTCCTCTCCCTACTCCGGCTCCGCAAGGTATTCGCCATTTGTTCCAATGATCAAATTGCCTCCAGGATGAATGGAATCCGTGAGTTCACGGTAGCACTCGGGCGTGTCATTTTCTAAACGCATGGCGGCAGGCGCGATTACGTAACAACCTCCTTAACCGGCGAAGGTCCGTGACAAGAGTCGAGCCCTAAGTGCGGCCGTATCGGGACACGAGGCGATATGAACCTGAGTGCCCTGGGCCATCAAGGCATATGCGGGGAGCAAAACATGTGTTCCCGATAGTTCAAACCGCTGATTCTTCCGTATGGCCGTTGGTAAACTATCAGGCCGAAACCGTCGCCTTCATCCCAGGCCGTGCGTTCAGTGCTGTTGGGCTTGAGCTTGCGATGGCGTCCGGGTATCTCACCTTCGCGGCTGATGAACAGCAATGTGCAATAAATGGTGCCCTCGTCCTGCCGTCGAGCTTGACGATCCCAATAACGACATCTATTCCAGCCTGGCGAACGGCAGCGCAGAGGCGGTCGGTAGTCGAACTTGGAATCTCAGCGCCGTTGGTTATGTACTCCAGAGCCGCCTTCTGTTGGAGTGGCGATCCGGCTGTATCGTGAAAGTAAGGATGACCAGCCAGCCAGGTCTCTCCGAAGGCAGCAATGGCAGCGCCCTTCTGTGCCGCATCTTCGATAAGTTGACAGGCTTTCTTGGTCGAGGCGTCACGATCGAGATAGAATGGCGCCTCCTGGACGGGAGCCAGCTTGAATTCAGAATAGGTTGTCATCGTTCGACACCTCTTCGTGGTTATTTCACAACAATATCTTACGGATGAGTACTCAAATAAAGGGCCACCTGGCTTCATCTAGGCCGGCTCCAATGTCACTTAGGAAATGTTCGGGTCGGAAGACCGCCTGTTACAATTGCTGCAACGCTGATTTATCTCTGTACCGAGCCTGATTCGACGATTACTCCCTGGCCTACCCGCGGCAAGAAGAAGATGGACCAATCTCAGATAACGCCGCCCGACTCCCGCACCGAAGACCAGTCCCGGCCACTGGAAGAAGTGATCCAGGAACTGGTAGAGGAACTTGAGCGTCTTTTGGAGTCCGGCCATCGTCTGGAGGCCCTGGAACGCTTTGGTGGGCTGCACCCTGTGGACCAAGGCGAGGTCCTAGAAGGGTTGCCCCGGGGACTTCGGAGGTCGTTCCTGGACGACCTGGAAGCATCGGTGGTGGCCGATATCCTGGAATACCTGGAACCCGAGGAGTCGGCCGAACTGATCGGCGACCGGGAACCGGCGGAATTGGCCGAGGTCCTGGACCTGACCGACGCTGACGTGGCCGTGGACCTGCTACAGCAGATACCGGAGGAGAAGCAACAAGAAACCCTTGAGGCCATGGCCGACCCGGCCGAGGTAACCGAACTCCTCCAATACCAGGATGACACCGCCGGTGGTCTGATGACCTCCGATTACCCGGTGGTGAGCGAGACCACGAACACCCCCAACGCTCTGGACCAACTCCGGTTGCTAGGCCCCGACGCCGAGGATATCAACTCGGTGCTGGTGGTGGACGATCAACGCCGTCTGGTTGGGTCACTTAGCATCACCCGGCTGGCCCTTGCCCGTTCCAGTGCCATGGTCGGCGACATCATGGACCGGGACATCGACTCAGTTTCGTCCGAGACCGACCAGGAAGAGTGCGCCAGGGTGATGCAGCGCTACAACCTGAACCTGCTTCCTGTGCTGGACGGGGAGGGCCGCCTCACCGGTGTGATCCTGGCCGAGGACCTGGTGGACGTGGTCGCGGAAGAGGCCACGGAAGACATGTTCCGAATCGCCAGCGTAGGCGGGGAACGAATCCCCGGACCCCTGACTAATTCCCTCTGCAGCAGGCTGCCTTGGTTGTACATCAACCTAACCACAGCCTTCTTGGCGGCAGTAATGGTCAGCCTATTTGAGGACACCATCGCCAGAGTTGTGGCACTGGCGGTCTTCCTGCCGGTGGTCGCCAGTCAAGGTGGTATCGGCGGCACCCAGACCGTGACGCTCGTCGTCCGCAGCATGGCCCTGGGTGAGGTTCCAAGCCGTCTTGGGCTTCGGCTTCTGGCGCGGGAGTTAGCTTTGGGACTGATTCACGGAGTGGCCTTGGGGGTGGTGGTCGGCTTCATAGCCTACCTCTGGAAGGGGAATTTCACCCTCGGGGTGGTGCTGGGCCTGGCGATGCTGGGTAACATGCTGGTTGCTGGGATGTTCGGCGCCGGAGTGCCGTTGTTGTTGCGGCAACTGCGGCTGGATCCGGCGGTGTCCTCTGCGGTCTTCGTCACCACTTTTACTGACGTGATCGGCTTCGTCCTGTTCCTCGGCCTGGCGACCATTTTCGTGGACCACCTGGTTTGATCCGTAAACACAAATAGACAAGAGATGAAGATATGCCCGGACAGATAGGCCTGGTTGGTGGCGATGAGTTCAGGACCGGCTGTGAAGACATGGACCGTGAGATCATGCGCGTCTCAGGCAATGACCCGGCCAAAGTGGTTGTTATTCCCACCGCAGCGGTCACCGGGCCGGGCAAGGCCGCCAACGACGGCGCAACCCACTTCGGGGTACTGGGCGGCGACTCCAGTCAACTGATGCTTCTGGAACGGGGCCATGCTGAAGACCCGGACTTCTTCGCCCCCGCGACACTGGCCGACGTGGTCTACTTCACCGGCGGCAGCCCAGAACACCTCCTAGAGACAATCGCCGATTCCCCATTTTTGAAGGCGGTATTGGCTTCGGTGGAAGGAGGGTCTGTTTTAGCGGGCTCCAGCGCTGGGGCGATGGTCATGGGGTCCATGATGCGCCGTCCCCGGGCCGGAGGATGGGTCGAGGCCCTGGGCTTGGTTCCGGGCGTCGCTGTTCTGCCCCACCACGAGCGGCATGACCAGGCCGAGACATCTTCAAATCTACAAGAATCTGCGCCCAGTGGACTGACTTTCCTGGGAATAGACGCCCGCACCGGCTGCCTGGGCACACCCGGAAACTGGCTGGTTGTCGGCTCCGGCAGGGTGACCGTTTACCAGGGCTCCGAGTGGCAAATCTTCAACTCCGGAGACAAGCTCCCCACCGGGTTCTAACCCGCGTTACGGCGTTTTCCTAAAGTCTGGCTTGGGCTTTGGTGTTTCGTTAACATAAAAGTATATGAGTTAACAAATGTTGTCTTAACATTAAATGTTTCTGACATGACGATGAAAGCTGAATCCTCGACGGACTGGACGGCCCAAAACCATCTTGCTTACTGGGTTGGGACTCTAGGGTCGGCGATGCGCAAAGGCCTGGAAGGCGAGCTGGTGCCCATGGGTGTTAGGCCTAGGCAGTGGGGAATCCTGGAGGCGACATTCTCGTGCAACGCCGATACTTTGACCGCGTTGGCCCGAATCATTCCCGTTGATGCGGCAGCCATCAGCCGGCAACTGGACAAACGTCAACAACGGCGTCTGGTCCGGCGCAGGCGTCTCAGGTCGGACCACCGGATGGTCCGCATCGAATTGACCGCCCCTGGCTTACTTCCGCCGCTCCCGCAGCTTCTCGTAGACGGCTTCCGGTTGTACGCCGGTGGCGGCTAGGAGGACCAGCGTATGGTAGAGCAGATCGGCGATCTCTCCGGGCAGGTTTTCATTGTCCTTGATGGACGCGGCGATGGCAGTCTCTCCGGCTTCCTCAACCACCTTCTGGGCGATGCGCGGCACGCCCTCTTGGAACAGTGAGGCGGTGTAGCTGCCCCCCGGCATCTCTTGTTGACGGTCCTTGATCAGAGCGAATAGTTCGCCCAAGACGCTAGGGCCTGACTCTGTTTCTTCATATTCTTCTGGGAGGCCCTCCAACTTGTTGAAAAAACACGAAACTTCGCCGGTGTGGCAGGCCGGGCCGTCGGGGTCGACCTTCAAGAGAATGGTGTCAGCGTCGCAGTCTAAATAGGCCTCTTTCAAGTTCAGGTAATTTCCGGACATCTCGCCCTTGTGCCATAAGTCTTCTCGGCTCCGGCTGTAGAACCAGACCTGGACGCCCTCCACCGTGCGCTTCAATGACCCCGGGTTCATGTAGCCCATCATCAAGACTTCGCCGGTGTTGGCGTCTTGGGCAATAGCGGGCAGCAGGCCCTGTTCGTTGAGTTTCACTATCATAATTTGCCTTTCGTATATCGCGCCGATTTGGGGCTAGGTTGCCAGGTCGTTGGCCAAGAGCTTGGGCAACTCCAACAGGCTGGATATCTGGTGGGACGGGGCCGGAAGATTGGAGTCCAAGGGCGTGTGGTTCCGGTTGATCCACACTGGGTGCATGCCGGCTTGGGAGGGGCCCATGACGTCCTCCAACTGCCGGTCTCCCACATAGGCAGTCTCCCCTGGAGTCACGCCCAACTGTGAAAGCATCATCTCGAAGAGCTCGGGCCGGGGTTTGTAGATCTGGGCTTGTTCCGAAGTGAGAATGATGTCGAAACCGACCTCCAGCAACTCCAGATTGGGCAGCAAGAAGCCATCGTCGGCGTTGGACAAGATTCCCGTCTGGCACCGCTGCTGGACCTCAGCCACTGCGTCGTCAGTCTCTGGATAGGGGTCGCGCTGGGACACGTCGCGGAAGAATTGCTCCGTGGCCGCCTGGGAGTCGCCGTCCAGGTCGAGCATTGAGAAAGAGAGGTCGAATCCGCCTTTCCAGGCGCTGAAATAATTCTGAAACGGCAGGTTGGGGTCCAACCGGGTCTTCTGGAACACGGCTTCGGCGGGCATCCAGCTGTCCCATAGTTCATCAACGGTGGTGTCCAGCCCCTGCTGATCGATGATCTTGGCGAAGCTGCTCTTGCCCATCCCGTGGGGGTTCTGTACCAGCGTTTCATACATGTCGAAGATTACTGTTGTGATTCGAGGCATCTGTAGCTACCTAAATAGTTGATTGACCCGCGCGTCAGGCTGGCGGCTGATATTTCGGCCTGACCGGGACCCCCTTTCCTTTGAGGTATTCCTTGGCCTGGTCGATGGTAAACGTCCCAAAGTGGAAGATGCTAGCGGCCAGAACGGCGTCAGCCTTCCCTTGGTCTAAGGCTTGGTAGAGGTGCTCCAGCTCTCCGGCGCCGCCGCTGGCGATCACCGGGACCGGCAACGCCTCGGAGATTGCCCGGGTCAAGTCCAGGTCGTACCCCGACAATTGGCCGTCTTCGTCCATGCTGGTGAGCAGTATCTCGCCCGCACCAAGTTCCACCGCCCTGATTGCCCATTTTACCGCGTCCAAGCCGACGGGTGTGCGTCCGCCGTGGGTGTATACCTGCCACTTCGAACTGTCGTCCAGGGCTAGACCGGCGTCCTCCGGAACGGGTCCTTCTTCCGATGAGCTGACCCGTTTGGCGTCGATGGCGACCACGATGCACTGGTTGCCAAAGGACGCCGCGCCCTGCTTGACCAACTCGGGGTTGTTGACTGCGGCGGTGTTCATGCCGACTTTGTCTGCGCCCGCCTTCAGCATCTGGCGGACGTCCTCCACGGAACGGACCCCGCCGCCAACTGTTAGGGGGATGAAAACCTGCTCCGACACCCGTTGCACCACATCAACCATGGTGTCCCTGGAGTCGGAACTGGCGGTAATGTCCAGAAAAACCAGTTCGTCGCCGCCTTGCTGGTCATAAAAGGCAGCCAATTCCGCCGGGTCTCCGGCGTCGCGGAGCTCGACGAAGCTAACGCCTTTGACCACCCGGCCACCGTCCACGTCCAGGCACGGGATTATGCGTTTAGTCAGCACGATAGGATTGGATCTCCAGGGGAATCAAAGGCTTCTCAGGTCGTACAAGCAGTATAACACCGTGCCTGGGCCGGCTTTGAAATGTCACCCCCATTGGCGCGGTTGACTGCCTGCGCTAAAATGTGCCTACTTTTTATCGGAGGGAATCATGGCCATATCACTTGACGAAGCAAACAAGATAGTTGCGGGTGCCATCGCTAAAGCCAACGAGTTGAACATCAAGATCAATGTCGCGGTCGTCGACGCCGGCGGACGGCTCTTAGCCTTCAACCGCATGGACGGCGCCATCTGGGGCGGAGCTTATGGCTCTCAGGGCAAGGCAGTCGCTTCGGCAGCGTTCGGCCGGAGCAGCGGCGAGCTCCAAGAGCGGTCAGAATCGCCGATCATGAAAGGCATCCTCTCTGCCGAAGGTGGTCACGGAATCCCGAGCCAGGGCGGACTGCCCGTTAGGCGCAACGGCGTGGTTGACGGAGCAGTCGGCGTCGGCGGCGGCACCAGTCAGGAAGACGAGGACTGCTCTGCGGCTGGAATCGCAACAATCTCTTAAGGGGTAGGGGGCGTTTAGGGCCTTCAGGGAACCAAGGCCGTAACCGCCGCCGGGCCGCCGCTGCCGCCATCCAGCCGCAGCAGCCCGACCACCAGCAGGGCCCCGGTGGGAGGCAGTAGGTCTAGGTTCGTCATGTTCTCTAGGACTATGAGCCGGTTTCCCAACGCGTACTCGCTTACTGACAACCCGGTGTCGGCTCCTGGCTCGACGCCGGCGGTGTCGACGCCTAGTCCGCCTATGTTCCGGCCCTCAAGCAGCATCTGGGCCGCGTCCAACCCGAATCCTGGGAAATGGAGTTGCGGGGCGCGGGCCCCGCCTAGGTAGTTCAGAGGGCGGCCCCACTTTGCCTGCCAACCGGTGCGCAGCAATACCAGGCAGCCCTGGGGCACCGGTCCGTGGCCAGACTCCCAGTCTAGGATGTCGTTCATCGTGAGGGCGTAGTCCGAGTTGGCCCCCGACTGCGCGGCGATATCGATGACGACCGCCGGCCTGACAAGGTCCTGGGGCGAAAACCCCTCGTGCCCGGGCGCGCCTTGTCGGAAACCGGAGGGGGCGCTGAGGTGGGTGCCGGAGTGTTCGCCCATCGAAAAGCGGCGCAGGAAATGGCCGTCGTCTTTAAAGTCGGCGACGTTCTCGAATTCCACGGCCGGGTCCTCGGGCCACCGAGGGATTCCGGGGTGGACCGGCCAACTAAGGTCTACGACTTTGGAAAAAGAGACGGACCCGCCAAAAGCAGGTCCGCCTCCGTGTTGCTGGGTCACCGTTGAACAAGCCCCCTCAGATCATCCACTTCTGCACATTCTCCCGCCAAAGGGGTCCCGGGGCAACCCGGAAATTCGTTTCTGGTCAGGCTACCTGGTAAATCGGCGTTTGCAGCGTCCCGATCGCACCCAGGATGTTCTCGCGTTTTACATTGGTGTCGACCCACTGCATGGCCTCTCGGGAAGTGCCCTTGGCGGCTACTTCCGGCCGTTCGGGACGCGGCCCATACACCGAATAGCTGATGGAACGTATCTCTTCGTCTATGACATAACCCCGGTAGAAGATCCTCATGGTATACGCCCTCCTCCGATTGTCAGCGGCTATCCAACCCTGGACCGGGCTGCTGCGAAATTCCACTGGAAAACTATTGCGGACATATGTTCTAACTTTTCATTGGGAGGGTCAACGGGGAAATGTCAGGAGGTGGCAGCTAGCATGCGCCCACGAAAACCGTGCCCAACACGACGTGGGGCGGCAGTGGTTGGGCTAACAGGCCGCCGGCTAGGGATGACGGGCCGGGTCCATCGGGGGTGAATCGGCTAAGGGGGACGCCGGGCGCGCTCAGGACCAGTTTAGTGGCCCCGCCTTGCGTCCAGCGAACGCTCTGTTTGGCGTCGGAGCTCCCGACTTTGAACGAGATCAACTGGCCTGTGAAGGACGCGCTGGAAGGTTGCTCCACCAAGAGTGTGTAGCTGCCGAACTCGACTTGCGTTGTGGCTGCCAACCTGCCGTTAATCCAGGCGGACACCTCCACTCCGTCGGCCGCCGCCGCACAAAGGGCCAACCGGGTGGGGCGAGGAGTAACTACAGCCGTGGGTAGCGGCGTCCGGGTCGGAAAGCGGATAGCGGTGGGGGCCGGGGATGTATTGAAGCTGCCGCCCTGTCTGGTGGTGAAACTGGTCGGCTGAATGGTGGGTGCTGGGATGCCCTCGGTAGGGGTGGGAGAAGGAATGGGAGTCGCGTTGATCAGCGCCCGGACTGTGGCTTGGACTGCCGCAGTGATGGTGGACTCGGTGTCTGGCCGGCTGGCTGTCTGGTCGGCAGCTTGGGTTTCGGCAACCACAGCCTGTGCCATGACTTTGATCGCCGGAGGCAATTGCTCGGATGGGGCATCCGCCTCGCCACAGGCCAATGCCAAAAGTACGAGGGGAACCAAAACCGAAACCAGACGCTTCATACCCATCATCCCAACATCCGCACCCGTGTTGCTTATTCAGACCAGATTGGTCTTTTCTGCCTAGGTGTCTCCGCCGCTAGACTTGGCCGCCTCTTCCAAAAATTCGGCCAGAGGTTTGCTCTCTTGTTCTGACGTTTCCATGTTTCTGACGACCACTTCGCCCTTCTCGATCTCATCGTCGCCCAAGATCAGGGTGAATGGGATATTCAATGCGTTGGCCTGGCGCATCTGGCCGCGGAGCCCGCGGGCGCCGCTGCTCAATATGGCGCCGACCCCGGCCCGGCGCAGGCGCACCGACAGTTCAAGGGCGGCGATGCGGGCGTCATCACCCACGTTGGCCACGAGGTAGCGCGGCGACGGCTCGTCGGGGACGGGAACCTCGTGGCGTTTCAGGTTCAAGGTCAACCGTTCCAGGCCGGTGGCAAATCCTATGCCTGGGGTCTCCCGGCCTCCAAGTTCGGTGATCAACCCGTCGTACCGCCCGCCGCCGCAGATGGTCGACTGACCGCCGCCGTCAACTGGTTGCACTTCAAAAACGGTGCGGGTGTAGTAGTCCAATCCCCGGACCATGCGGTGGTCGATCTGGTACGGCAACTGCATGGCATCCAGGTAAGCCAGAAGCTTGTCCCAGTGCTCGTTGCAGTCGTCGCAGAGGTTGTCGGCCGAATGAGGCGCATCTTCGCCCAGAGCGTGGTCGGTCTCAACTTTGCAGTCCAGCAGGCGCAGCGGGTTCCGGTCCAGCCGTTCTTGGCAGTCGTTACAAAGCTTGTCTTTATGGCCCGAGTAATACTCCCGCAGCTTAGCCACGTAGGCCGGGCGGCACTTGTGGTCGCCAACGCTGTTGACCAGTAGGCTGATGTCGGTGAGGCCGACGCTGGTCATCAGGTCCCAGGCGACTTCGATGACCTCGGCGTCCACCGAGGGGTCGGCGTCACCCAGCACTTCCACTCCGAACTGGTGGTGCTGCCTAAAGCGGCCGGCTTGGGGGCGTTCATACCGGAAGACCGGGCAGAAGTAGTACATCCGCACTGGTTGGGGCAGGTTGTGCATGCCGTGTTCCAGGTAGGCCCGGCAGACCGGCGCCGTGCCCTCGGGACGCAGAGTGACACTGTCGCCGCCGCGGTCGTCGAAGGTGTACATCTCTTTCTCGACGATGTCGGTGCCTTCGCCCACAGTGCGGATGAATAGATTGGAATCCTCAAAGGCGGGGGTGTCGATGCGGCCGAAGCCGAACTTGGCGGCCACGTCCATGGCCTTAGACTCGATATACCGCCAGTATTTTTGTTCTTCAGGGAGGTGGTCCGCGGTGCCCCTGGGCGCTTGAAACAAAGTCAAAGGTAACTCCGAAATTGACCGTACTAGGCAGTATTATAGGCTGATATCGTCTTGTATGGAATCAGCCAGGGCTCCCTTTCGGGGGATAAACGGCCTATGCTTGAGGCGGCGCGCCGTCTTTGTGAGGCATCAGCAGGGCGTAGAGGGCGTCATTTATTGGAGTGGGCACGCCGACCCGGCGGCCGATCCGCACCACCGCTCCGGCCTGCGCGTTTAATTCCAGTGGTCTTCCGGCTTCGATGTCGTCGAGCATGGACATGCGCTGGTCCTGGGGCAGGCTTTCCATGAACTTGATGCCCTTGGGGATGGCCTCGGGGTCGATGTTCACGCCGTTGGCCAAACCCACCTCTGCCACTTCCTTCATGGCTCGGACAAGGAGGTCTCGTCCTTCGTCCGTCTGGATCAACCGGGTTATTGGGACCCGGGACGTGGCATTGATAGCGTTTCCAGGGGCAGTCAGCAGGAATTTCGACCAGAGCACACTGGCGATGTCGCCGGTCAATTCGGCGTCGATGGCGGGCGTCAGGCAATCTTGGACAGCCTCAGCTTCCAGGGTGATCTGACCGTCCGCTCTGCCGAAGATGATGCGTGCAGTCTTGCTCTGCTGCTTGATGACGCCCGGAGACGCTATCGAGGCGATGGTGTAAGAAGTGCCGGGCAGCACCCGGTCCGGGCCGAATAATTCCGCCAAACCATCGGCGCTGTCCACTCCGTTTTGGAGGGTGACGATATGGGTCTTGGGTCCGATCATGGGGTCCATGGAGTGGGCTGCTTCGGGGATATGGTAAATCTTGACGGCCAGGAGCACCAGGTCCACCGGCCCGACTTCACACGGGTCGTCGGTAGCTTTGACTGGCACCTTGAGATAGCCATCTGCTTGAATCAATCGAAGACCATTCCGTTGCATGGCCTTCAGGTGTTCGCCGCGGGCCACTAGGGTAACGTCGGCCCCCACCTGTATCAGCCGTGCGCCGAGACAAGCACCCACTCCGCCGGCGCCCATCACTGCGATTCTCATGATTGAAACGGCGGAGCTAGTCCGCCTGGAGGACACCGCCTTTGTGGGGTAGCAGTACCGAATAAAGGAAGCTGTGGACCGGCGTTGCCACACCGATCTGCTTGCCCAGCCTGATCACCGCGCCGGAAAGAGCGTCCAGCTCGGTCTCCCGTCCGGCCTCGTAATCGGCGTGCATGGAGTTTTGGAAATTGGGCAGGCCGTCGATGTACTTCAGGTTCTCTTCGATTAGGTCGTCGGATAATTCGATACCCTTGGCGAGGCCCACGGCCAGCGCCTCGCCCATGGCGTCGCAGAACATCTTCCTCGCGCCCGGATATTGGAGCAGTTCTTTGGGGCGCGTCTGGGCGGCGCTGGTGATACCTGCCAGGGCGCTGAGGACGATGAACTTCTCCCACAGGACCTGCAGGGGGTCGGGGGAAAGCTCGGTTTCGATGCCGGCATCCCGGAACACTTTTCGAATATCCAAGGCCCGGAGGCTTTCGGTGTTCTCGACTTCGCCGAAGAATATTCGGGCTGGAACCTCCTCGACGATCACGCCCGGTGCAAGGATATGCGAAGACGCCCAGTAGCCTCCCGGCAAGATGTTGCCGGGCCCCAGCACTGCGCCCAGCTGCTCGTGGCTTTCAACCCCGTTCTGCAAACTGATGACCGAAGTTTCTTGGACCATCAATGGCTTGAGAGAGGTGATTACATGGTGGTTCTGGAAAGTCTTGACGGTGAACAGCACCAGGTCAACCGGTCCGATCTGCGCCGGGTCGTCGGTGGCCTTTACTTCGACCACGAATTCGCCGTCGGGACGGACCAGTTTCAGCCCGTTGGACCGGATGGCTTCCAGGTGCTTGCCCCGGGCGATGAGCGACACGTCGTTGCCGGCTTTGACCAGCAATCCACCAAGGCATCCTCCGACGCCGCCTGCGCCCATGATAGCTATTCGCATAATTCTCCCGAACCGCGCTTATTGACTACTTAATGCTTCCCCATCTGTCTAGCGGTTCTCCGAAGAACCGAGAATATGGGGGAGCAGTAGGGTATATAACAGGTCGAATATGGGCGTTGGCACGTTCACTTTACGGCCGATGCGGCCTATGGAACCGACGATGGCTTCTAATTCCAGAGGCCGCCCGGTTTCCAGGTCAGCTTGCATTGACCCGCGGGCTCCCATAGGGCGGGCGGCGATGAGGTCGATCGCTCCTTGGACATCTTCTGGCCCAAACGGGACTCCAAAGGCCGTCCCCACGTTGGCCACTTCTTGGATGGCCGACCGGAACATTTCGGCGCCTTCCGGAAATTCGATAAGGTCCCTCGGACTCAACCGGGCCGCGCTGGCCATTCCATTGGCCGGCGAGTTGTACAGCATTTTCGACCAGAGGACCTTGGAAATATTGTCTGAAAGATCGGCGTCGACGCCTGCTTTAGAAAAGGCGTTATGGATAGCCACAGCCCGTTCACTTAGATCGCCGTTGGACTCGCCGAAGGCAACATTTGGAACGGGAGATATCTGCCTGATGACGCCGGGTGAAATGATGTTGCTCAGCACGTAAGCCGAGCCTGGCAATACCCGTTCTGTACCGTAAACCTCCGCCAATTCGTCAGCGCTTTCCACCCCATTTTGTATCGTAAGGACGGTGGTGTCGCTCCCGACCAGCGGCTTGATGAGTGGGACCGCTTCCGGATTGTGTTGCCCTTTCACGGCGAAGATTACCAAGTCTACTGGGCCAACCTCCGAGGGGTCTCCTGTCGCCGCAACATTTACCGTAAAGTCATCTTCGGGCTGGACCAACCGGAGCCCTTTTTCTTTGATCGCCGCAAGATGAGCGCCCCGCGCGATCAGCGTGACGTCATTTCCGGTGCGGGCCAACAGCCCGCCGTAACAACCGCCGATTCCTCCAGCGCCCATGATGGCTATTCGCATGGAATCCCCACCATCGAAACCGGCATCCTAAATAACCCCGTCAGACTGCATCAGTTCCAGGTCTTCCCGGCTGACGCCGCCGATGGAGCAGAGTATCTCTTCGTTGTTGGCCCCCAATAACGGGGGCTGGATGTTGGGCGTTCCGGCCCCGCCGGCGAACTTGATGGGCGTGTTGACCGTCCTGAAGATGCCGCCGATGTTGTTGCCGCCATTGACGAACATCCCACGTGCTTCCAGGTGCGGGCAACTGTCCAGGTCCGCTGTGTCCTGCACGATGCCCATGGAATAGCCAATCTCGGTCAGTTGAGTGACCACCTCGGTCTTGGTCCGCAGCAACGTCCAGGCTTCTAGCTCTGGCACAAAGTTATTCATATAGAAGTCGCCGCTTACTCCCAGGCCAAGGAACCGGTCGTCCTCGATCAGGTCTTCCCGGTCCATGAACCGCCAGAGGACCTTCCATTTCTCCGGCCCGCCGGCCCCGGCCAGCACCACCCATCCGTCCTTGGCCCGGAGGGCCAGTTGGGCGCTGAGCATGTTGCCCCGGTCCCGTCCAGCTGCGGCGCCGGTTGCCTGGTAAAAGGGCATGGTGCTGGTCATATGGGCGGCCATGCAGTCGTACATGGCCATGTCGACGAAGGCCCCTTCTCCCGTGCGGTGCCGGGCTTCCAAGGCCATCATGATTCCCAGGGCCGTCCAGACTCCGGGAACCGAGTCTCCGATGTTATCGCCCACCATCTGCGGCGTCCCGTCCGGCGCTCCGGTGACGGCCATCCAGCCGCCCATCCCCTGGACACAGGGGTTGTTGGCCGGCCAGTTGGAGTAGGGCCCCGGCGCCGGTCCCTCGGGGTCGCCGTAGCCGGTGAGGCTGGTGTAGATCAGGGCGGGGTTCAGCCCTTTCAGGACGTCGTAGCCTAGGCCGAGACGCCGGAGCGCTCCCGGACCCCAGTTGTCCAGGAGGATGTCCGACTCCTTGACCATCTGCTCGAAGGCCGCCTTGCAGCGGGGGTCGCGGAGGTCCAAGGCCACGCTCTTCTTGTTGCGGTTCAGGCCCAGGTAACGGGCGCTGACAGTGTCGCCGTTCTCGTTGTGGATGAACGGGCCGTTGCCCCGGCCACGCTCGCCGACGCCCGGACGCTCGATCTTGATGACCTCGGCGCCCATATCAGCCAGAATCATCGAGCAGAACGGTCCCGCCACGATGTGGGTCACGTCCATGACTCGGATGCCTGCTAGGGGGAGAGATGGGCTGGTCATGGCTTAGACATCCGACTCGAATTCTTTGAAATCGAGACCCAGACCCTGCGCCCCAAATCGCTTGCCGTTCTCAACGTACCTGGCGGTGGGGTCTTTCAGACGCTCGGCCTGTTTCTCCGAGAGGGGCCGTATCTGGCCGGGGACGCCGATGACCAGAGAGTTCTCCGGCACTTTCCCTCGGACGATGGCTCCGGCGCCGATGAAGACATTGTCGCCGACATCGGTGTCTTCCAGGAGCACGGCATTGACCCCGATCAAGACATTGCTGCCGACCTTGCCGCCGTGGACCACCGCGCCGTGGGTCATCAGAACGTTGTCGCCCAGCTCTAGGTGGTCGTCTGTATGGAGGATGGCGTTGTCCTGGATGGAGCAGTTCTTGCCGATGATGATGTCGCCGTAGTCGGCACGGATCACCGCGCCGGGCCAGATGCTGGTCCCCTCCCTGATGACCACGTCGCCGACGATGTAGGCTGCTTCGCTAACGAAGACGGACGGGTGTATCCGGGGTCTTTTTCCATCTAACGGGCGGATCAAGATATTCCTCCAAAGAGTGCAGACGGGTTGATCATATGGCGTTTCCGGTCGATTGTGCGGAGATGAAGAACCTTCCAGGGCGGAAGATCGAAGCCGAAGTCCGGGTAAGAATACACGCCTACGCCGGGAATCGCCACTTTTCGTGCCTGAAATGGCTTTTTTTAGCACTCGGGCTAAAGCCCGAATATGCCGGTCAGCCAATCGGCCCCGGCGGTGCAGGCATAGGCGAAGGCCAGGAATTTCAAAACTTTGCCAACCCAGACCACCGCCAAGAATCCCCAGATGGGATACCGCAGGATCCCGGCGGCGATGCCCACAACGTCGAAGATGGGGTTGGGGACCAGCGAAACCACGAACAGCACCAACCACCCACGGCGGTGCATCCAGGTTTCGAGTCGCCGGTACATGCGGCTCCGGGCTAGAACGTCGCGTCCGGTGTAACCCAGGTAGTACCCGCTCAGTTCTCCTGCAGACTCGGCGGTCCCGGCGATGATGCCAACCAAGAAGGGGTTCAGAAAGATGGCCGTGGCGCAGGCGGTCGCCAAGGCGGGCACCGGGATCACCAGACCGCCGCTGGCCACCAACGCGCTCAGGGCCACCGCGCCATAACCCACCTGGGTCGCGCCGAAGTTGTCGCGGAGCAGGAATGCAGCCACGATGGCGGCGATGACGGCAGTGAAGATGCCCAGCCGGACCAGGGTTTCCGGTTTGCACCAGTCCACCTGGCCCAAGCGCTGTATACGCTGTATCAAGACTTCGGTTCGGCTGTCCGGGTTGCAGCCCCTCCCAGGAAATCTATCAGCATCGGACTGAAAACGGACGGGTTCTCCATCTGGGGCCACTGGCCGCATTCGGGTATGATCTCGACGATGCTATCGGGTAGTTCTCGGCGGACATCTTCTGCGTGCCGCACAGGAATGATCCGGTCATCGGCACCCCAGACGGTCATCAACGGCACGTCAGAGCTTTTCAACCGGTCGAGGATGTAGCCGGCTTTGCGAACTCCCCGTAGGGTGACGCTGAAGCAGATTCCGCGTATCACAGCCGTCCGCGCGCCGGGGAGTTGCCGCATGCGGTTCATCTCGGGGAGCAGTTCATCCAGAATCTCGGGCGGCCGGTAGAACAGGCGCTGAGTGATCCTCATCTTTTAATTCACCCGGGGCTGGTACACGGTGTCGCCCAATACCGAGACCGATACGGCTCGGAGCAGCCAGGACACTCTCCGGCCGAACCCGCCCGAGCCCACCAGCGCCATCTTTTCCACCATCTCCGGGTGCTCCAATGCGAACAACCCAGATATCAATCCCCCCGCCGAACTACCCACCAGAGAGAATCTCTCTACATGAAGTTCTTGGGTGAGGTCGTAGACGAATTCGGCGGCTGAGTCCGGGTCGTGCTCTAGGTGGTAGGGCTTCTCCGAGTCCCCGGAGCCGGGCAGGTCCGGAGCGATCACGCGGTGCCTGGCATCGGCCAGGGCGTCGATGTTGCAGTACCAGCTTAGAAGCGAATCGGCCAGGCCGAGTAGCATGACCACCACGAGGCCATTTCCAGCCTCAACATAGCGGACATTCAAGCCCCAGACGCTGACGGTTTTGTATTCCGCTTGCTGCATCGGCTCCCGGCTTGGATAGGACTTGGTTTATGGAATCAAGGGAGTTCCCCACCCCGGAAGAAGCTCCGACCCCGCTCATCCTGAGCCTGTCGAAGGACTTCTTGGCATCGGCAATGGTTTCATTCGAACGGATGCCCCCACTCTAACCCTCCCTCGTTGCGACGGGAGAGGGGATTTTGGTTTTCCGGTCTAGTTAGTAGAAGGCACCGCCTCTGCTGGTTCGCTCTGAGCGGGTTCCGGCTGGCCGGGGACCACCTTGGTCAATTCCAGGGCATCGGCCGCGGCGTCCACCAGGATGTGGTCGCCGGAGTTGAATTCCCCGGACAGGATGCCCTTGGACATGGGGTTCTCCAAGAAACGGGTCACCGCCCGGCGCAGCGGCCTCGCTCCGTAGACCGGGTCGTAGCCTTCCCGGCCCAGCCAGAGATTGGCGTCGGCCGTTAGTTCAAAGGTGATGCTGCGCTCTTCGAGGCGTCCCTGAACATCCTTGATCATCAGGCCCACAACCCGGACGATCTGCTCCTGGGTCAGCGGGCGGAAGATGATGGTTTCGTCTATCCGGTTTAAGAACTCCGGCCGGAAGGTCTCCTTCAGAGCTGCGTTAACCGACTCTCGGAGTTTCTGGTCGTCCTCCTGGCCGTCCTTGTCGTCAGTGCGGAACCCGAAAGCCCGCTTCCTCAGGCCGGAGGTGCCCAGGTTGCTGGTCATTATGATGACGGTGTTCTGGAAGTCCACGGTCCGGCCGTGGCCGTCGGTCAACCGCCCGTCCTCCAGGACCTGGAGCAGGATGTTGAAGACATCGGGATGGGCCTTCTCGATCTCGTCGAGGAGCACCACCCGGTAGGGCCGGCGGCGCACCGCCTCGGTGAGTTGCCCGCCCTCATCGTAGCCCACGTAGCCTGGAGGGGCGCCGATGAGCCGCGAGACGGAATGCTTCTCCATGTACTCAGACATGTCGATGCGAATCATGTTGGACTCGTCGTCGAACATGAACTTGGCCAATGACTTGGCCAGCTCGGTCTTGCCCACGCCCGTAGGGCCCAGGAAGATGAAGCTGCCGATGGGACGCCGCGGGTCGCTCAGGCCGGAGCGGGAACGGCGGATGGCCTCGGCCACCGCCACCACTGCTTCTTCCTGGCCGATGAGCCGCTTGTGGAGGTTATCCTCCATGTGCACCAGCCGCTCACCCTCGCCCTCCAACAGGCGTCCGGTGGGAATGCCAGTCCACTTGGAGACCAACTCGGCAATGTCCGACTCGCCCACCACCATGTCGGTGCGGCGGTCTTTCATCAGAGTTTGTTTTTCCGATTCGTGTTCGTCTTCCAGGCGCAAACGCTCGACCCTGATCTCGGCGGCCCGCTCGTACTCGTGTCGCTGGGCAGAGGCCTCCTCTTGGTCTAGCAGTTGCGCTATACGTTCTTCGATGTTCTTGACGTCGGCGGGCAGGCTTTCGGCGTCGATGCGCAGCTTGCTCGCCGCCTCATCGATGAAGTCCACCGCCTTGTCGGGCAGTTGCCGCCCGGTGACGTAGCGGTCACTGAGCCGGGCGGCCGCCACCAGGGCGGAGTCGTCGATGTCCACCTTGTGATGGGCCTCGTACCTGGGCCGCAGTATTCGCAGGATCTCCACCGTCTCTTCAACGGAGGGCTCCTCGAGAATGACGGACTGGAAACGGCGCTCCAAAGCCGTATCTTTCTCGATGTATTTCCGGTACTCGTCTAGGGTGGTGGCCCCGATGCATTGGAGCTCGCCCCGGGCCAGGGCCGGCTTCAGCATGTTGCTGGCGTCGATGCCGCCCTCGGATGCGCCGGCGCCAACCATGGTGTGTATCTCATCCAGGAACAAGATCACGTCGCGGTGGGCCTGTTTGACTTCGTCCATCACCGACTTGAGCCGCTCTTCGAACTCGCCCCGGAACTTGGAACCGGCAACCAGAGCGCCCATGTCCAGGGCCAGCACGCGGCGGCCCTTGAGCGAGTCGGCCACGTCTCCCGCGACGATGCGGGCGGCCAGACCCTCGACGATGGCCGTCTTGCCAACGCCGGCCTCGCCGATGATCACGGGATTGTTCTTCTTGCGCCGGGTCAGCGTCTGCATCACCTGGCGTATCTCTTCGTCCCGCCCCACAACTGGGTCCAGTTTCCCCTGGCGCGCCAGATGGGTCAGGTCGATGCTGTACTTGTCCAACGACCGGTAATGGCTCTCGGCCCTGGGGTCGTCCACGCGGTGGCTGCCGCGGATCTCCGCTAGGGCCCGGTAGACGCGCTCCTGGTCGATGCCGTGATCCTTCAATACCTGGGACGCTTCTCCCTGCGACTCCAAGACGGCGGCGATGAACAGGTGCTCGGCGCCGATGAAGTCGTCCTTAAGCCGGTCGGCTTCATTCTTGGCGTCCTCCAGCAGCCGCGAAGCCCGGGGGGTGGCGTAGATCTGGGTGGCGTTATCGGCCACCTTGGGAGACGACTCAAGGGCCCGGTCCAACTCGGACTTGACCTGGTCGACGTCGACTTCCATCTCAACGAGCATCTCCACCGGGAGGCTTTTTTCCAGTTCCAAGAGGGCCAGCAGGATGTGTTCCACATCCCATTGGCTGTGGCTATATCTTCGGACCAACTCCTGGGAGTTGTGCAGTACTTCTTGAGCTTGTTCTGTGAATTGGTCTGGTCTTAATACCATGATGATTTCTCCTAGGGTCCCTACTTAAAAGGGGATCACGCATCGCTGCGTTGATTTACTGCCGTTGCGAAACGGGGGACGCCCCCTGTCCTTGTCCCTGCCCTGACCTGAGTTCCTGCCTTTGCAGGATGCTGACGGCCTCGGTCAACTGTTTGATTTCGCCCTCAAGTTCTTCGATGCGGTTCATGAGCTTCAGGGCTACTTCGGCCCCCGCGAGGTTCAGTCCCATGTCCTCGGTCAACGACTTTAGGCGGCGCAGACGTTCAATGTCAGCCATGGAATAGAGACGCTGACGGCCTCCGGTGCGGGACGGCCAGATCAGGCCTACGCGCTCGTATTGGCGCAGCGTCTGGGCATGGACCCCAACTATGCGAGCCGCCACGCTGATCACGAAACACGGTTCGTTCCGAAATTGATTATCTGTACTCATTATTACTCCTCACCCGTCCCTTCATCATCCACACCGTCTTCTCCGCCCTGGTCGTCAGACTTGGTTGGGCCCATGTTTCTGTCCCGTAACATCCGGAACAGGTCTAATTCTTCTTCTGTGAGCTCGGAGGGAAGCTTGACCTTCAGTGTGGCGAACAGGTCGCCGCGGTGATCGACATCGCTCCGAAGATTGTTTGTCGAGTTGTTCAGGGCCGGCATGCCCTGTCCCGCCAGTCGGAACCGGCGGCCGTTCTGCGTCCCCTTGGGGATGGTCAACGCCAGCTTTCCGGTCAGGGTAGGCACAGTCAGCTCACCGCCCAGAACGGCGTCGTCCAGGGGCGCTTCGACCTCAACGTAGAGGTCTTTCCCCTGACGCCTGAAGGTGGCGTTGTCCTTGACCGACATCACCAAGTAGAAATCGGCGCCGCGGGCGACTTCCGATGAGATGTGCACCTTGGAGCCGTTGTCTACGCCCGGTGGAATCTTGACCTCCAAACGGCGGCCATCTTGCATCCGCAGTCGACGGGAAGCGCCTGTGAAGGCCTCTTCCAAGGTGATGCTGACCGGGTATTCGGAGGGCGGAGGCGGTGCTTGGCGGCCTCCCATGCTGCCGCCTATGCCACCGAACAGGTCTTCTAGATTGAAGCCATGGGCGCCTGCTCCCATGCCACCCATGTTGGAATAGCTAAACCCGCCGCCGCGACGTGACTGCCCGAACTGGTCGGCCCGTTTCCAGTCGTCGCCGTAGTGGTCGTACTTGCGCCTTGAGTCGGCGTCGGACAGGACGGTGTAGGCTTCGTTGATCTCTTTGAACTTATCTTCCGAAGCAGGGTCGTTGTCGTTGACGTCGGGGTGATGTTTGCGCGCCAGCTTCCTAAACGCGCTCCGAATATCTTTCTCGGAGGCGCCCTTGGCCACGCCTAAGGTGTCGTAATAATCAGCCATTTAGTTGATCGAATCTCACAATTTCGCTTATCTATAACCGCCCTGAATTATAAGTTAATTGAGACTAATTGTCAATGTAATGCTATATGTAATAAGCACTAAACTTGATAATCAGCACTCAATTATCAGCAACATAGTTTGTCAGATAGGGATTGAGACGAAGAGCCCCAACCCCAGATATTCAGGCATTATCCAGGAGGAGACTGAACATTGTATTGACACGTTGGGAACCATTCTTTCAGATCAGGCGGGCCCGACATCTGGCGAACCGCCGTTTTGCCGGCTACACCGCCGATGAGCGCCGCGACTGGTCAGTCCCATTGGACATCGTCCGCGACGGAGACACCGCCAAAGCCAGCCTGGTCGGCGTTCCTTCGGAGGCCATCGATGCCACCGTCGAGGGCAGTGTGTTGAGCATCAAGGCCGACACCAAGGTTGAAGAAAAGCGTGAGGATGGCAGCTACGTTGTCCGGGAGCGCCCGGCTCGGTCGTTCCATCGGTCGCAGCTGCCCATCGCCTTATCATCCTCGGAGTACAAGAACCAGGTGGTTGTCGGCAGGCAAGTTTCTGGCGGGTTGTTCGAGTCGCTCATCTTATTTGATGGGAATCTTTACGTAGTCCATGTTCTTGGACGGGTCAATCTTCCTTCGCTCGATGAACGAAGTCCGGCGTTCCAGGCACTCCTCGGACGCGAGGTAGTCTGGCATGTGCTGTTCCATGGGTGTCGTGGCCGGGTCTTCGAAATGGTCGTGCCGGTTGAAAGAGATCTTCTGCATCTGCAGGATAACCGGACTGACGTTCTTGATGTCTGCGATCCAGCGGTCGACTTCGGACCATAATTTGTCGGGCTCAACCACAATGTTGACCAGGCCCATGTCGTAGGCCTGCTGGGCGGTGTACTGGCGGCAGAGCATCCACATCTCCCGCGCCCGTTTCTGGCCGATCCTGGCGGCCAGCATCGCCACGTTGTGGCCGTTGGCCGGGCTGCCCACCCTGGGACCGGTTTGCCCGAACCTAGACCTGGTGGTCGATATGGTGAAATCGCAGGTGTAGGCCAAGATATTCCCGGAACCTATGGCGAAACCGTCGACAGCCGCGATCACCGGTTGGGGCATCTGCTGAACGACCTGGTTATACCTGATCTCGGCCTCGCCTCGGTAGTCAGAATGCTCCAGCTCGGGGTCATAACTCTGGTCGTTCCCGGTGCAGAACCCGTTGGGGCCGGCCCCGGAAATCACCACCACACGGATTCCGGAATCACCGGCCGCATCCAGCAGGCAAGTGGCCATCTCATCCATGGTGATGCCGCGCTTGGCGTTGTAAGTCTCGGGTCGGTTCAGCAAGAGCCAGGCGACCCCATCTTCTTTTTTGTAGACAACGTCGGAATAAGAATCCGAGCCCACAATGTTGCCCAGGTAATTGGAGAACTTTTGGTCGACCATGTCCAAAGCGTCTTGGAACCCTCTGATCAGTTGGGGCTCCGTCATATCTTTGCGGGGAGTAGCCACGATCTCAGCCTCGTTGCGGCTGGCCTGAAACCCCTTGGTCCCTAACCAGCGGGTGAAACCCCGGGTGAAATCATGAACCGCCGGGCAGGCAACGTGGGTGAAATCAATCTGCTTTCCAGAGGCTAGATCGTCAACCGTAACGCTGAAACTTGCCTCATCGGACCCCGACGCAGAGGTCAGACTCAGATTGAACCGCACGCCGGCAGCCTCATAAGCCGGACCGGATTTTAAGTCGATGTTGGCTGGCATAAAGCCCTCCTCAAATTTGGAAAAGGTATATCACAAGGGATTCGATAAGGAATTTCGGCAAGCAACTGTAGGGAACGGAAAAGTGGCGTAAAGAAGAAGTTGGCTTCTCAAGTAGTCCTTCCAGGTCTGTGGGTAGAACCTACGATCTAGCAGTTAATTCTTTCCATCCGAGGAGAACCCGCTCTACCGGTGAGTAATAAAGCAATAATGGTGAAGAGTGTTTGGCTCCCCGAGTAGGATTCGAACCTACGACCTAGCGGTTAACAGCCGCCCGCTCTACCGCTGAGCTATCGGGGAACGGTAAAAAAACCTGGGGTTGGAGCCGTGGTAGTTAGCCTAGGGAATTGTAGCATCTAGGTTGCGAACGCTCAATAAGAGAAAGGAGACATCTGGTTGAATCGTATTCCGCTGCCGCCCTGCTGTATCATGGTTACTACAATTCACCGGCTCAATAACCCCAAGGAGTTCTTTTCCCATGCCGTCTTTTGATGTGGTGTCCAAGACTGATCTGGCGGAGGTAGACAATGCCCTGAACGGTGTCGAGCGGGAGATTAAGCAGCGATTCGACCTAGCCAACACCAAGTGTGCCATCGTCCGGTCGGACGACACCCTGACCCTGACCGCCGACGACAGCATGAAGATGACGCAGGTCGAGGAACTTCTTAGGAAATACCTGGCCATGCGCAAGGTGGAACTTGGAGCGCTAGACTTCAAAGGGGCTGAAGACGCCGCGGGCAGCAGCCTACGTGAGGTCGTGAACATCAAACAGGGGATCGACAGCGACTTGGGCCGCAAGATCGTCAAGGACGTGAAATCCGCCAAGATGAAGGTCCAATTGGCCATCCAGGGGAATGAGCTCAGGGTCACCGGCAAGAAGCGGGACGACCTTCAAGCGGCCATCACCTTCATCAAGGATATGAAGAACACCCAGCCCCTGCAATTCGTGAACTACCGGGACTAGCGCCTGTCTGGAAACGACATTTGTGGTTGGCCGTTCGTCCTGTGGCCCGTCTAAGGGCCCAGTTGTCTGTGCACCAATGGTTCGACGGAGCTCACCACGAACGGCACTGGGAAACCACGCCACAAGCGGGACTTGAACCGATTGTCAGTTGACCGTCTTCACCAATTAGGCCCCGAAGTTGGGCATGACCTCTTTGGCGAACAGGTCCAGGGAGTCCAACACCTTCTGGTGTTCGATACCCCCGAAGTTGATGAAGAAGATGATCTTGTCCACGCCTGATTTTTCCAGGTCTTTGATTCGGGTGGTCAGGTCGTCGGGCGTGCCGAAAAGCATGACGTTCTCGTACATCTCGTCATAATTGAAGGAAACGTCCCGGGTGAACCTTCCCCGGTAGGCCCGGTATTCCTCGGGCAGCAACTCCACGTTGTTGTCACGGGGCGCGCCGACTTCTTGCCCGGTCTGCTTGAACCACATGAATGGCGCTTCAGTGTCCTGTCGCGACTGGGGAAGGGTGGGCGCGGTGTACATGGCGCGCGCCACCACCACACGTTCCTCTGCGTACTCATGGCCCGCTTCGGCGAGGGCCCCTTTATAGAATTGGATTTGCTCCTCCACCTGAGCAAAAGGCTCTCCCTGCCCAATCATGAGATTCCAGTCGTTTCGGGCGACGCGGTTGACGCTGGCTTCGCTGGATGCGGCGACGAAGATTGGAGGATGGGGCAACTGGACCGGCTTGGGCTGCACCGTCATGTCATTGAATCGCCAGAACTCCCCGGCGTGGTCGAATGGCTCGGTAGACGTCCAGGCCTTGTTCAGGACCTCCATGGTCTCCTCGAAACGACGGCTGGCTTCCTCCATGGGGATGTTCAGTTTATGGAACTCGCCCCATTGGAAGCCCCGACCGGCGCCGAAGTCCAACCGCCCGTCGCTGAGCAGGTCGACCGTCGCTACTTCCTCGGCCAACTGGATGGGATTATGAAAAGGCAAGACTGTGACGCCGGTGCCCAGGCGGATGGAGTTGGTGACCGCCGCCAGGTAGGCGAGCAGCGACAGGGTCGCCGAGACGATTCCGTGCCGGGAGAAATGGTGCTCGGTGATCCACACCGAATCGAATCCTAGCCGCTCGGCGTGTTGCGCCTGGGCTAACGCATCTTTGTAATACTTGACCTGTTGCTTGGGGTCGGGAAGTTGGATCGAATGGAAGAGACCGAATTTCATATAACTACCGTTCGAACAGAATAGGCCCATGGCCGCGCCTAGTCTAACCAAGAATGGAAATTTGCGGTAGTGCTGGCAGGCAGGTAAAAAAGAGTCTCCTGCGCCAAATGAAGGCAGCATAGACGACCCGGTCAGTCAGCCGTGACACGCTCGAAGGAAGTCTTTGGAAAAGAAGCCAACAGAGCTGCCTTGCTCTCTGAGCGGTTCACGAAACCGTGCTTCACTCCTGCCGGGGCTAAGACAGTGTCCCCTGGTCCCAGCGTGACCACTTCGTCTCCCAGTACCGCTTCTAGTGTCCCTTCCACGATGACCATCGCTTCTTCCGTGTCGGGATGGATATGGGTCGTGACCCTGGCACCAGGTTCGATATCGAGATGCCCCACCCACAGGGATTCGGCACCGTAGCTGGCATCCACCAGGACGGTCCTGGGAATACCTGGATAACCCTCTTCCGTCTTGGCGTTGGCTCGGTACAAGATAGGCATCAGCTCACCTCTTTCTCAGGAATGATTAGGCTACCACGGTTTGTACTCGAACCCCAATCATCTATCAATCCCGCAATCTCATCGGCCAACTTCTGACCTCCTTGGACAGACAGTTCGATGGGGTTCGCGTAGTCCCCGCTATCCGTAAAGATGGCCCTGATATCAAGGATAGGCAGTAGGCGCAGTGACGCCTCTTCGACAATTATGTCGTTGAACAATCCCAGGGCCGTTGAAGCCATCCTCTGGAACTCCTCGTCCGGGAAATCTGGCCTGTAGATGGTGCAAATATAAGATTGGACATCGGTTGCCACCACGGCTTCCAACATTCGGCAATAGTCTTCCCTGAACTGACCAACTGCATCGCCGAGGAGGAGAAGAGCCTCGCCGACTGTGGTCACCGCGTCGTTTAGCACTTCTGTTTGCACCAGCACGTCGTTGCCGCCTGTACTGACGACTAATATCTGTGCATCGCCCGGTAGTTGTTCCAGTTGGTTCTGAACATCAAGGATGTAGCTGCCATCGACCGCAAGCAGGGACACGGCCCAATCGTCGAGCACCTTAGTTTCAACCTGGTCACGAACATCTGGTCCGTTGACGTAGGCAGCGTTGTCGAACACCGAATCTCCAACTAAGACTAGAGTACTCATCTACGGTCATCCCTTGCGATTCGGCCAGGGTCTATGGGTTTGCCATAGGTAGGGTCTCCGGCCGCGGAAAAAGACAGCACCGGTAGGTGGTCGAAGAAGGGTTTAATACGCCACTGGATCCAATTGCTGCGTTTTTGGCTGTGAACTAATTAGATAGAGTGGGTTCAAAAATTCCTTCTACTCACACCCCAATTTTGCGACCAAATCGTCGGTTGACTGGACATCACCGAAGGTCACCAGAAATTTGCCCAGCGTGTGATTGTGCAGCGCATCCGTCTGATCGGCGTTGCCGTCTGCGACCATCACAGTGCGGTAGCCCCACATAGCGGCGTCACGTGCGGTCGACTCGCAACACGTGCTGGTGGCAACGCCGGTGACGAGCAGGGTATCGATGCCTAGCTCACGGAGCATGCCATCTAGTTCTGATGGGTACGGAATGAACGCTGAGTAGCGGTACTTGATCGCGATTTTGTCCTCCGGCAACACTGCGCAGGTGGAGTAGATCGGAAATCCGTCGCCGCACTTTGATAAAAGCGATTGACGCTTTGCCCACCCTGAGGCGCTCGTCGCTTCCTTGCGGTTGGCCCAGTCCTGAGGGTCTGCAGAGAGAGCTTCGGTCTGGACCCAGATCACCGTCCCGCCGGCCATCCTCGTTGCCTGGGCCAGGCGGTTGATGTTGGGCACGATCGTTCGCGCCTGGGGCGCACAGGCCGGCATGCCGTTGGCGACGAAATAATTCTGCATGTCAACCACGACGAGGGCCGTCTTACGTGCATCTAGCTTGTTGTAGGCATTGAGCCGACCGTCGCGGATCTGCTTTGCCTTGTCCACGAACCAGCGATCGATGTTCAAGTGGTGCATCATCATCTCCGCAATATTCGGTCTTGGTATTGTACGATTTGCTTAAACAAGAATCTGTCCCCGCCAGGTGGATGTTAGGAATGCTACATCCAGGCCTCTTATAGGGCAACAAAAGGGCCGTTATCACGACCTTGAGTTTGTCTGGGGCCTCCGGTGACAGGCATATCCCCTTTCGATTTTCTTAGGAGCATGCAGGCGTTTGTGAGATGCTTCTCACCTCCCAGCATGCCATGCCCGGCTGACCCGGAACAGAATTGAGCCCATTCCTAAGCGATGCCCTTCATCTATTATGTGAACGACCCAATACCCTTTTTCCTCGGCGTATATCGCCTGCATCATTTATCATAGGTTCGATTATTTGCAGCTACCACCACCTGATTGAACGCCTTATAAGCGGTGATAGGAAGGTCGCAATCGTAAAGCCGGCTAACAACCAATCATCATTACTGCTCGAGGATGCATAAATCATGGATCTACACGATATCCCTTATCTCTCGATCGCCCAACTGGGTGAACTGATCAAATCGAAAGAGATTTCATCGCTAGAAGCCACAGAAGCTTATCTAGAGCGCATTTCCCAAATAGACGGCGTCCTAAATTCTTATATTACAGTTACTTATGACGAAGCCCGACAATCGGCGAAACAAGCAGACAAATCAATTGCGGATGGGCATTATCATGGTCCACTCCACGGAATACCAGTAGCCGTTAAGGATCAATTTTTTACCAAAGGGGTGCGAACCACCGCAGGGTCGAACCTATTGTGGGGATTCATTCCTGAAGAAGACGCTGTTGTTGTCACGAAACTGAAGGATGCAGGAGCAGTACTCTTGGGCAAGCTTAATCTTAGCGAATTTGCTCTCGGGGAAAGTTTCTCCCATCCCGGAGGTACGCCGAGAAATCCCTGGAATCTCAACAGGAATCCAGGAATTTCTAGTAGCGGCTCCGCTGCTGCTACATCGGCATTCATGTGTGCATCCGCCTTGGCTGAGGATACAGGAGGCTCCACTCGCATTCCCGCCGCTTGGTGTGGTTTGGCTGGATTGCGCCCCACTTGGGGCCGGGTCAGTAGGAGAGGCGTAATTCCAGTCTGCTGGTCAATGGACACAGTAGGGCCAGTAGCTCGAACCGTTGAAGATTGCGCGATTATGTTTCAGGCCATAGCCGGTCATGATCCCGAAGATCCGTATTCTTGGGAGACCCCTGTTCCGGATTACCGCCAGGGGTTATCTGGAGGTATTTCAAAACTAAGGATAGGCATCCTGCGTGAAAAAGTTGCTCTGGGTGGATTAGAACCAGAAACCCTAGAAGCCTTGAACGCAGCTATTGACCAATTGAGATTATCGGGCGCGATTGTCAAGGAAGTGTCTATACCATCCGTAGAATGTGCTGGCGTGGCGTCAAAATGCATCACTGACATGGACGGTGGCTACTTACACCACGAAAGATTAAAGACTAGAGCTCAGGAGTACGACCACAACTCCAGGGTTCGTCTAATTACGGGGATACTAACGCCAGCCCAATCATATATGAAGGCACAAAAACTTCGCGCTATGGTGAGGAATGACATTCTCCAAGCCCTTCACGGGGTAGACGTACTAATTCTGCCTACATCACCGGGCCCAGCTCCTAAGATTCCAGAGAAAGCAGGGATAATTAGTCAAGAAGATGCTCAGAATCGTATCTCTGGGGTACGTAACTTTACCGGGGCGTTCAATTTAGCGGGTTTGCCTGCTTTATCTTTGCCGTGTGGCTTCACATCAGAGAACTTGCCGTTGTCAATCCAGGTAGCAGGACGCCCCATGGAGGAAGAGCTACTTCTACGTCTAGGTCATACTTACCAGCAAACAACTAATTGGCATTTGCGCCGTCCGCCAGAACCTGTTTCTTAATCTTCCAAGAGCCGACGCCCTACGAATAGGGGACTGCGATACCCAACCAAAAACTAATAAAGAAGATAGGGTAAAACCAAACTAACTATCAAGAGAAGCCCAGATGATGAGAATCTGGGCTTCTCTTTTTTTGGCGTTTTGGCCCCAAGAGGGCCCCGATCTATTTTTAGGCTAGTGCCGCGTCTATCTCGTCTAGAACTTCCAACAGGCTGTTAATCTCTTTCCTCAAGGACCCACGTTGCAGACACTCGGTCTCTAGATCCTTGCATTCGAACGTATCACGCGCTATCTAGTCCAAAGCAATGACATCAGTTGCACGGGTTCACGGAAGGACGAATGCCTCCTTTTTTAGCTACAGGCCAGGGAATACAGCTGTGTAGCCCCTTCCGGAAGTGGGTGCTCACTCCAGCTCTCGCCGCTGTCTTGGCTGGCAAAGACCTGGCCGCTGCTGGTAGCGCAGTACATGTTCTTTGGATTCCGATTATCGAAGGCCAGCCCGAATATGGTGCTGTTGGCTTCGAATCCGGTCTCCACTGTCCGCCAGTGCTCGCCACCGTCGGAACTGTGGAATAGGCTGCCGGAATCGCTCTGGAAATGCGGACCTCCAGACACCCATATATTCCTGGAGTCTCCCGGCGCTTCACGAATGGCCCTGCAGTAAGTCTGGCCCTTCTCGTTGAGGGAGTCGATTTGGACGCGGTTCCAATGGTCGCCCTGGTCTTCGCTCCGGAACATGCCGGCCCGGCCGATGCTGAGAATATCCCCTGGGCGGAAGCTGCTGGCCAAGACACCGTGCATATCCACCGGGTCGTCGTTGACGTATTGGCCGTGGCTAAGGTTTTCCCAGTGTTCGCCACTGTCCTTGGAGCGTATGATGCCACCCACTTCGATGGCGCCGTACAGCAGACCCGGGTCGTCCATCGTGGCCGATATCATCAGCACCCGTTTGGCCAGGTTTGCGCCCGGTCTAACGGTCACCTCTGGAAATCGGACGCTCACCGGCAATTGGCTCCAACGTTCCCCGCCGTCGTCACTGCGGTAGATCTCTGCTGACTCGTAGCCCACGAATATCACGTTGGGGTCTCTAGGATGGAACAGCAAGGACCAGACCGGGAGTCCGTGGTCTCCTACGTTCACCTTTTCCCAATGGTCGCCATGGTCGCCGCTACGGTATGGTCCGTCCTGGGTGCCAGCGTAAACCACCTCGGGCGTTTTGGGGTGTACGGCAATGGCTCTAACCGCCGGTGCATCTGGCAGACCGTTGGTGAGCAGCAACCATTGGCCATCGTTGTTGCTCATCCGGTAGAGGCCACTATTGACCTGCCTGCCGGGCGCGGTCTCTCCGGCCAGGCCCGCGTAAACATAGGAATCTTGGTTGGTTGAAGTCATGGGTCTTGTCTCCTCTTAAGTGGTTTGCTCGACGTCCTAGGGAAGATTGGGATTGTCTGCTATTGATTATTCGTGGCTGATCAAGCCTTCGTCCATCATGGCTTTGATGGTGCCGTCGAAGGCCTCAAGACTCTGATTGATGTCGGCTTCGGTATGTACTCCGGACAGCACGCCGCTGGTGCGTGACATGAGGTCAACACCGCGCACTTGAAGGCCCTGCCGGAAATTCGTCTGGACCTCGGGCGGGGCGCTCTTGAGGCTATTGGCGTCCAGACCGTCGATGGACTTGGCTCCGAAAAATATGTGGAAGGTGGAAGACTCGCCATAGACGCAGGCGGCCACCTCGTACCGGTCCACGATCTCCCGCAGCCCAACCCGCAGCCGCTCGGCCATGCGGTCGGCGTTCGCTTGCATCTCGCCGGTGGCTACTATGTTGAGCGCAGCGTTGCCGGTGGCGGCGCAGTAGGGGTTGGCGTTGAAGGTGCCGCCGTGGTAGACGCGCTCGTACCGGTCGTGCTGGGCGTCGCCGGTTATCTCCATTACAGCCATGAACTGTTCCCGTCCCGCCACAGCCCCGCCGGGCAGTCCGCCGGTCAGGATCTTGGCCATCGTGCAGAGGTCGGGTTCGATACCCAGGTTCTGCTGTAATCCGCCCGGGCTCCATCGGAATCCGGTAATCACCTCGTCCAGGATCATCACTACATCGTATTTTCGGGTCAGGTCCCGTACCCCTTGGACAAAGCCGGGCTCCAACGGAACGGTACCGTATGATGCGCCCGAACCTTCTGTGATGACGCCGGCAATGTCGTTGTCAGATGCCAAGATGCTCTCAAGAGCAGCCAAGTCCGGTGGCAAAACGATCACGGAGTCCACTGCACCGCGCGGGATTCCAGTGGATGCGGGCACGTCGAAAGGTGACAGGTTACCCGGCATCACGTAGTCATGCCAGCCATGGTAGTGGGATTCCCATCGGATGATTTTGTCTTTTCCGGAGTAGGCTCTGGCGATTCGGATCGCCAGGGCAGTGGATTCGGCGCCCGAGCCAACAAACCTCACCTTGTCGGCACAAGGGATCAAGCTGCAGACGCGTTCACCCCATTCCAGTACCTTTTCCACTGGCGCTCCGTAATGGGATCCCGAAGGCGCGGCTTGCATCAACGCCTCAACCACCTCGGGATGGGAATGGCCCAACAGCAGGGATGCGGAGCCGAGACCGTAATCGATATATTCGTTGCCATCGACGTCCCATTTCCGGGACCCGAGGCCGCGTTCGATGGCGATTGGGAAGGGGCTGGTTACGTAACCGTCGTGGCCACCTCCGCCGGAAGGGAAAATCTGTTTGAACCGTGGGAAAAGCGCTGCCGATTTGGGGTTTCTTCGGATATAAGCCTCTCTGATTGACTCTGCCATCAAATCCTCCTTTCCATGGGCGATTGATTGCTGTCCCACCACCTCACACTCAATGCTTTGCTGTAAATTGCTGTGCTAACCCGGTAATTCTGAGATCGACACCCAACAGGGTCCGTTACCGAGGGGATAAGTCTCCAACGGGGTCAACTTACCTGAGTCCGGATTGATATTGAAGGAGGCCATGCGGCCCGAGTCCTGGCCGGCGGAGAACAGGAACTTGTCCTGGAGGCCCAGGCATAGGGCGTTAGGCCTCGGTTCGGAAGCAACTATTCCGTTGGAGGTCAACTGGCCGGTTGAGGAGTCGACCAAGAAGCAAGCGATGCTGTCGTGGCCGCGGTTGGGAGCGTACAGGAACCTACCCGAAGCAGAGACCTGTATCTGGGAGCAGGTGTTCCTTTCGGCATAGCCTTCCGACGGTAGGGTGGAAATCGTTTGAAACGCAGACAGGGTCCCCGAATCAGTGTCCAGGTGATAGCCGGTGACGCTGCAATCCTGTTCGTTGGAGAAATAAAGGATGTCTAAGGTGGGGTGAAAACAAAAGTGGCGCGGGCCCAGGAACTCTTCCGGCTCCACCTTGAAAGGGGAGTTTGGAGTGAGGCGGCCAGAGGTGTCGTCGAACCTGAATTGAAAGATGGAGTTGGGTCCGTTGCCAGCGATGTGGGGCACAAATGCGTAACTATTGGTCGAGTCGGTCTGCATCGCATGGGCCCCGGTCGCCGTTGCCAGCGATTCGGTGGGCGGGCCTCCCACCGAGCCGTCATCCCCAATTGGATGTACCGTCACCTGTGCGCCCTGGTAATAGGCCGACAGCACAAACTTGCCTTTGCGGTCTGTGTTGACATAAACGGGCCAGGACTCCAGCGGTATCGTCCCGTTTTGAGTGAGTCCCCCGGTGCCCTGGTTGATCTGAAAACTAAAAAGCTGTGGAGTCCCGCGGCATCCGGCGTAAAGGAAATTCCTGTCTGGGCTGATTGCCAGTGTGAACGGACCTCCGGGCACGGCTATCTCATCCTGAGGCGTTAACTTCCCCGTTTGGTGGTCAATGGCAAGAACCGATATCTTGTCGTCCTCTTGTAGGGCAACGTACATGAAATAAGGCATCGTGTCCTCCTCCCGTTGTGCTCTTTCCGGCATTCCGTCAATCCGTTCTGAACTACCGCTTCACCGGGCCAATCCTTTCCTTGCCACCTCAAGGTTGACCGGGAGTCGAATGGCGCTGTTCACTTCTTGAGCAAGAACGCCACGACTTCATCGCATTCGGCCCGATCAGGTCTGGACGACGCTACGACGTAGTTCTCGAAACCGTCTCGTCTCGTCGGGTTGGGAAGCGTGATGGCTTCCGGTCCGTTTCGTGCTGGTTATATTACGCTCTTCGATGGAGTGACGCATGCTATGCAATGGTAAACGAGGTTTGAACGATTGACACTGCGATTCGGCGACGGGCTATGGTCTCATAGCGCGAATCTCGTGCAGGTACTTGGCGACCAACGGCGATGCCGCGGCGGGCTGCCACTGCCTCCTCGAGTAAGATTCATCTCCGGGCCACGACCGCTCTGCATACACGATAGTATTGGGTTCAGTAGCTTGTTCCAGAACCTTCAACGGGTCTTTTATCACCAGGGTCTGAATTCCTAGGTGGCCGGGCAGTCCTGGTTGATGGCCTAATGGAAACTCCAAGAACTTAGATTTGGACTCAGAGGCTATGTTAGTCACGAGTGTGGGATATGTCTAATCTCTACCACCGAACCTAGATATACCCGCAATCACCGCCCGAATTCCTTCAGTAGGTTGGAAATCGCCTGCGGCCTTCCTCGAACGACTTCAGGATTGACCGGACCACTAGGCCGCTGCGGACCTCGTATGTCTGGAACGGTTTTCACGCAAATCAAGACCGGCCCCGGTTTTCTTAAAACCTCTTCGGCCTGATTGTCAAAATCCTCCAACTCATCGAACTCGAAAACGGCAGCGTAGCCAGCCGACCGCGCCAATTGAGCGTAGGAGGCCGAGTTTGTGCCGGGAGTATCCTGTCCGCCGGTGGTGGCATAAACGCCGTTGTCCAGGACAAAGTGATATAGGTTCTGGGGAGCCTTGTTGCCCACAGTCACCAGACTGCCCAGGTTCATCAGAAGGCTACCGTCGCCATCGAAAAGGATGATTTTCGTTTCGGGCCTTGCAAGGCTCAGACCCAATGCGAATGAAGAGCCTATACCCATGGCGGCGGGAAAATCTAGCGTTCCGATAGGGACGTCCCGAATGGGTTTATTGGAAACCTGACTCCAGGCCCCATTCGCCCTGAAAACAGGCATGACCACCGCGTTACCACGGATTCTCTCAAGTATCCTCATCAACTCAAGCTGGTCTATCATCAGTCATCCTTCGACCGGTCGCATCGACATCAGTTTTCATTTATAGCTGGTATGCCGGGAAATTGTCGGCAATTGCTGAAATCGATCGATGATAGAAGCCCCCCGACCTACAGCCAAAAGGTTTTCTCACCCTAAGTCAGTGGAAGCACTTTCCCGGTTTCCCCAATCCATGTCGTGGATACACCGTTAACGAGCCGGGCCCGAACGAGGAGTGTATCAATTGCTATAGTTACACCGAATAATTCTCAAAGGCCAGATGGGCATACCGCATGAAGATGCCACCCCCAGGAGCAGCTAGAGGCCCGTTGGCGGCGAGGCAGGCAATGACATATTTCACTCCCGGATCTGCTTCGGTGGCTATGGGCACGCGTTGGGGTATGTTAAAACCCGCTACCGTTCCCGTGACCCTGTCGCACTCGCCATCTACCCAGATTTCCCCGTAATCATCTATGCAGGTCTCAAAAAAAATTCGACACCCCTTAATATCCCTACCTTGCACCTGTTCCGGCAGAGTGACTGTGATACGAAACCAGCCGAAGGTGAGTCCGCTAGACCGGCCCACCTGAACATTTTCGCAGACCTCCCACCCTGAGTCGTCGTAATCAGCAAGCCGGGCTGGGCTACCGCTGAGTCGTGCAACAAGTCCTTCGTTGTCTTCACCGGGCACTAAGCCAGGCGCGAACTTCCACTCGGCCTTGGCACTTTGTAAATCCTCTGGATTCTCAAGGTTCAGTGCTACCCTTATCACAGCGTCCTCCTAATCTTAAACGTCCGAAGGATCCCGTCTAAGGTTTCCGGAGCCCCGAACGTGGTCACTCGCAATCCTCTCCACCTCTAATATTACCTCAATCCGGCAAATCTGTAGCAGGGATATAATCAGGTGCACCGAAAGGACTTGGTTTTAGCCCTATTTAGCCGCGGCGATATTCTAGCTTGATTCAACCCGCAATCATTAGACCAAAATCGGGTGACTGAATGCTTCTCTGGAGGAGCGTCATATGATTATCAACATCATCAATGGTAATGTTTTGGACCCGGTAGCCGGAGAGATAATTGGTGAACGTTCCATTGTTGTTGAGAACGACGTGATCGTCGACGTGCTTGAAGGGCAACCCAGTGT
>CEQE01148770.1_pt1 | contig 70994 bp, 84 predicted proteins | sample 356201 | NCBI WGS metagenome assembly CEQE01 (sample SAMEA2619970, study PRJEB7988) | marine metagenome | biome: marine biome (ENVO:00000447); feature: mesopelagic zone (ENVO:00000213) & marine oxygen minimum zone (ENVO:01000065); material: "saline water (ENVO:00002010), including plankton...
CCCTCTTGGGGCTATAGATAAAAATATAAATCTTGTAAATAATCTAAATTTATTATGAGAATAGTAATAATCGGTCCTCCAGGTTCTGGAAAAGGTGCACAATCTGAATTATTACAATCTAGATTAAAATTAAAACACATCTCTTCAGGAGAACTTCTAAGAAAAGAGATAAGAAAGAAAACTGTTATTGGTAAAAAAATTAATTCTTTATTGAAAAGAGGAAGTCTAGCTCCAGATAAAGTAATTGATAAGATTATTACTAAAACAATAAGAGGAAAAAACAATTTTATATTAGATGGTTATCCAAGAGATTTAAAACAAACTAAATATCTAGATAAAATAACTAAAATTGATAAAGTTTTATTATTAAAAGTTCCAAATTCTTTAATCATTAAAAGATTAAGTAGCAGGAGAATATGTAAATGTGGGGAAACATTTAATCTACTAACAAAAAAATCAAAGAAAAAAGGAATATGTGATAAAGACAATAAAAAATTGTATCAAAGAAATGATGATAAAATAGATATAATCAAAAAAAGATTAAAAATTTACAAAACTAAAACTAATCCAATGATTAACTACTACAAAAAAAATAATAAATTGATAATCATAGATTCATCTAAACCATTAAAAAAAGTTTTTAATGAGATAAAAAATAAACTATATAAACATTAGATTTTTATTTAAATTATGAATAAGAAGGGGCAGATCTATATACTAGCAGCTTTAATTCTTTCAATTGTAGTGTTTAGTTTATCACAGACTATTAACAGATTTCAACAAGAAGAATTAGAAGAAAATTTTGAAAAATTATCAGATAATTATGAATTAGAAGCTTCTAAGTTAATCAATTCATTAATTAAGACCGAAGGAACTATTTTAGATCCATTTTCTAAATTTACTTTATTATTCACTTCATATTCAAAAGCCCAAAATCCAGATTTTGGTTTGATATATTCGTTAGATTATTCAGGAGAAGTACAAATTGGGAATTTTTTAAATCAACCAATAATAGTTGATAATGGTACAATATCTAAAAAAGATCTAAATACATTAAATGGTTGTTATGATAAAATATCTGCTGTAATAACATTTCAAGGATTATCTTTTGATGCTGGTATTGATTTAAAAGATATTGAAGATTGTACTTTAAGCATTCCTAGTACAAGTAACATATGGATACAAATAGGTGAATTTTGGTATCCTTTTGAAATTGAAAGTGGCAAACCACAAATAATGATTGTTTCTAGATTAGAAGCGCAAGAACAAAGACAAGTTTTTGTAGGTGGAGAAGGTTTTGTAAAAGAAACTTCTAACAGACCAATATCTGCTGAGTGTATAATATTAACTAGAGAAACTAGTTGTGAATCTAATCAAAATTGTTGTTGGGATGCTTCTAAAAAAGGAAAGAAAGGAAAGCCAAGATGTAAAAGAGAAGGACAATGTAGTGAATCTGGAGGAACAGATAACTTTAGACAGCCTATTGATGGAGATGATTAAGAGTAGTCATGGATAAGGTGATAACGATATCCATTTAAATCAATTAAACATAACTTTACTAAGCAATGATTAGTAAAATGAAATTTAAAAAGAGGATTAAAAAAAAGAATAAAAAAGGGATAGGCCCAGTAATTGCTTGGATTTTATTATTAGGGTTTTCTATATCTTTAGCTGTTATGGTTTTTAATTGGACTAGAACACAAACAGAAGATTTAACAGAATCAACAGTAAGTTATGTTGAAGGTAAATTAGAATGTCAAGAGATCTCAATAAATGTTGTAACTAATGAAGATTGTACTGAATTAACAATTTCAAATAGAGGAAAATTGAATATTGAACAATTTGCTATAAGAACTTTTAGAGATGAATATGAAAATACATTAATGGAAAAAAATTTATTAGCTCCAAAAGCTTCTAGGATATTAAATATAGTGCAATCTAATAAGATAGAAGTAATCCCTATTATAGAAGCTAATGATAAATTAGTAGGTTGTTTTGAAAAGAGGATAGCTCATGAGTGTTAAAAAGAGATATGAAACTATAAAAAGAAAAGATAAAAAAGCAATTTCTAGTTTTGTAGCAACAGTTTTATTGATAGCTTTTGTTGTAGCTCTAATTTTAATTGTCATTTTATGGGGTAGAACTTATATATTAGAAAGAGCAGAAAAAGAAGGAGCATTATCTGAAAAACAATTAGAGTGTGGTAATTTAGATATTACAATTGTAAATGCACAACAGCAAGGAGATAAAGCATTAATAACAATCAAAAATTTAAAAGATTCTACAATAGATAAGTTTACATTTAGATTAATTGGAGCTGAAACAGATGTTAAAGAAAGTTTTGATAAATTGTTAGGATTAGAAGTAAAGCAATATGCACTTAGTTTAGTAGAAGATGAAGTTAAAAGTTTAGATGAGATAGATGTTATTCCTTGGTTAAAAGTAGTACGTGGTTATTTTGTACCTTGTTCTACTAAACATATAGTGGCTAATCTAATTTAATAACATTTAAATATGAGTTTAGGATTATTAATATATGAAAAAAGGGAGAGTTGAAAAGAAAGGAATATCTCCATTAATTGCTACAGTTCTTATTATTGGTTTTACAGTTGTATTAGCTGTATTGGTTATAAATTGGGCATTACCTTTTGTGAGAAATTTACAAGAAACAACAGAAGAAAGTTCAAATACACAAATACTTTGTGCTCAAGATGTTATTTTCTCTATTAAAACCGCTTGTGATGCAGGAACTAATCAAGTAAAGTTAACTGTTTCCAATGATGGTGTTAAGGATATTGATAGTTTTATAGGAAGATTCTTTGAGACCGAAGATAAAGTACAACAAGATAAAGCTTTATTTGGAAGTGGTTTAAAGTCTTTTGATATAAGCTCACATACAAAAACAGGTTTAAATCATGATGCTACAGAGGAAGTTGAATTAATTCCAGTTGTTACAATTGGTGGCAAGTCAGTAACTTGTAGTACTAATGTTAGATCATTTGGTGAGATAGGTACAGACTTAAAGGCTTGTTCATAATCTTTTTATACTCTTATTTTTTAGTTATTATATGAAAAAGAGAGGTCAAGTTTGGATTTCTGCTGTTTTATACACAGCTTTAGGAGTAATAATAATAACAATAATCCTAAGTGCTGGACTTCCATTAATTAATAAGATAAGAGATAGAAATCTAGTTACTCAAACTAAAGAATTATTACATACATTAGATGAAAACATTAGAGTGGTTGCTAATGAGGGTCCAGGTTCAAAGAGATTTATCTCACCTTTAAATATTGAAGGAGGAGAATTAAAAATAGATGAATTTGATGATAGATTAATTTGGAGTCTAAAAACAAGTAATAAGTTAGCAGAACCAGGTATTGTATTTGATGAAGGAACATTAAAATTATTTCTAAATGAAACTGTTGTTAAAGATGAATTTATAGTTAATCTAGCAGTAGATTATGAAAATATTGTAGATCTTAAATTAAATTCAGAGTTTGAAAATCCATTTTTAGGAGAGTATAGTATGACTATAGAACATGATGGAACTTATACTGATTCCAAACCTGTTATAATCATTTCTATTGGCTAACCGATAAATATTTATATCTACAACCCTATTTTTTTTTAAAAGAGTGAATATTATGTTAAACATATTTAAGAAAAAGCCACAAGTAAAACAAGAAGAAACCATATTTAAAATAACTCCTTCTCAAAAGATTGCTCAACTTCCAGATGTTAAAGATAAAGAAAATTTTGATGTTAGATATCCATTAATTGCACCTTATTCTTATGCTCATGTTTTTTGGGAAAAACAGAGTAATGAATTAGTATATTATGTTGAAGAACCAAAATTAGATGATTCAGAACAAAAAATTCTTTCTATGTTAGAGAGTAGTATAAGAGAAATAATTGATATAAGCTTCATAAATGTAAAAGAAGAAAATATTATTATTGAGTATCTAGAAAAAAATATAAGAATCTTATTAAAAGAGTTTGGAATAAAAGTAACTGAAGATTCTCTAAAAAGATTGATGTATTATATTTATAGGGATTTTGTTGGCTTAAATCAAATAGAACCTTTAATGAAAGATTATTTCATTGAAGATATAGAATGTAATGGATCTAAAACTCCAATTTATTTAGTACATAGAAAATATAGACATGTTAGAACAAATATTGTTTTTTCTGATAATAAAATATTATCAAATTTTGTTGAAAAACTGGCCCAAAAATGTGGTAAATATGTTTCATATGCTAATCCTTTATTAGATGGAAGACTTCCTGATAGCTCTAGAGTAAATGCAACTTACACACAAGATATTAGTTCTAGAGGTCCAACCTTCACAATTAGAAAATTTACAAAAGAACCATGGACTCCAATAAAATTAATTGATTTTAGAACTTTATCCCCTGAAATCCTAGCTTATTTATGGTTATTAATGGAGTATGGAACTAATATAATGGTTATAGGTGCAACAGCTTCAGGTAAAACTTCTTTTTTGAATGCTATATCTTTTTTCATTCCACCACAATCTAGAATTGTAAGTATAGAAGATACAAGAGAGCTACAATTAATGCATGAAAATTGGCTTCCTAGTGTAGCAAGAGCTGGAATTGGTTTGGCTGCAGGAAAGTCTCATGGAGCAATAACAATATTTGAATTACTTAAAGAAAGTTTTAGACAAAGACCTGATTATATCATAGTTGGAGAAATAAGAGGTAAAGAAGCATTTGTGTTGTTTCAAGCAGCAGCATCTGGACATCCAATAATGGGAACAATGCATGCAGAAGATGTTGGAACTATGATGAGACGTTTAGAGACTCCACCAATTAGTTTATCTCCTTCTTTAATTGAATCATTAGATGCAGTATGTGTTATGTCTCAAGCTGAAGTAGGAAAAAAAGTGACAAGAAGATTAAGAGAGGTATCAGAGATAGTTCATCTAACTTCAAAAGGTCCTCAAATAAACAAACCATTTGTATGGGATCCAAAATTAGATAAGTTTTATTTTAAAACTAATAGTGCTATATTAGATAGAATCTCAATTAAACAAGGGGTTCCTAAAGAACAATTAATTAATGAATTTAGAGTAAGAACTAAATTATTATGGGCAATGTACCAAAACAAAGTTTTTGGTTTTAAAGAGGTACAAGAAATTATAAATAGTTATTATAAAACTCCTGAACAAGTTCTTAGAAAATTTAAAATTATTTAGAATGACATTTGAAAGAATAAAACAAGATACACAATTAATTTTAGAATCATTATATAGGTTTGAAACTCTTGAAAATAAAAAAAAACAAGAGAAGAGTAAAAGAAAATTAAAAGAAATTGAAAAAGAGATTGAAGATTTGAGGAACTATATAACATCTTTCTCTTCTGAAATAAAATCATTAATAAGTGAGGAAAGATTAAATTTACAAAAAGATGAAAGAAGATCTTAAACAATTAGCTGGTTCAATAATCAAAACAGTAGATGAAATAATTTTATATAAAGATAACTTAATTAAAGTAAAAGCAAAAATAAAAGATTTAGAAGCCCAATTAAGTAGTAAATCAATAACTAAAGCACAATTTAATGATTATATTAATAGATTACTTAGAGGACAAAAAAAAGATCAATATATCTCTTCTCAAGAACAAAAAATTTTCAGTTTTTTAGATAAAATTGAGACTAATCTAATTACTATAACTTCATCTATTTCGAAAAAACAAGAGATTAAAACAAAAGAAGATATTTATGAAGTTCATGAAGCAAAACCTACAGAAGTTAATTTAAGTTATGTTAAAGATTTAGTTAAAAAAAGAAAGAAGAAAAAAGAACAATTAGAAATTCCTAATTATTCATTATACAAAACAACACAATATGGAAAAATTTCTAATATCTTTATGGAAAGTTTTTCTGATTATCTAATAAAGAATTATAATAGTTTTTTTATTCCATTATACAAGTCATTAAAGTCTTCAGGTATCCCAATACTATCTAAAACATATATAAGTATAATTTTATTTTCATCAATTTTAACTTTTTTTATTGGAACTTTAGCTTTCTTTTTAATATTTCAATCTTTATCTGTAATAAGTATAGTAAATTCTATATTTTTAGGGATTTTTTTAGCTTCATCTACATTTATCGCTTTATTTTATTATCCATCTATAGTTTCTAGTAGTAGAAGAAGTAAAATAAAGAATGATCTACCATTTGTGATAGTTCATATGGCTGCTGTAGCAGGTTCTGGAGCAAATCCAATTTCTATGTTTAATTTAATACTAACTTCAAAAGAGTTTAAAGGGGTTGAAAATGATGTTAAAAAAATAGTTAATTATGTGAATCTTTTTGGATATAATCTAACAACTTCCCTAAAATTAGTCGCTTTGACTACCCCTTCAAAAGAGTTTAGAGAGTTTTTGAGTGGATTAGTAACAATTATAGAAACAGGTGGAAACCTAAAACAATATCTAACTGCAAAAGCAGAAGATGCAACTACTTCATATAAACTAAATATGAAAAAGTATGTAGAATCTTTAGCTACTTATTCTGATGTTTATACTGGAATATTAATTGCTGGACCTTTATTATTTTTTTCTACTTTAGCTATAATTCAAGTGTTAGGTGGATCTCTTTTTGGTATTTCTGCATCAGTTATAGGAATGGTAGGAACTTTTATTGTCATTCCTTCATTAAACCTCTTATTTTTATTATTCATAAGTATAATACAACCAGAAATATGATTAAATTTAAAAAACACTACACAATTGGAATTGTTATTGGGTTGATTTTAGTAGTATTTGATGTAGTATACTTCTTAAAATCAAGATGGTTTCTTACTTTTCTTATTATAGCGATAAACATAGGATGGTCACAGTTTTGGATAGATTTTTTTAAAGAAAATAAAAGACAAAAGGAAATAGAATCTAGATTTTTACAATTTGTAAGAAGTTTAGTTGGAACAGTTAAATCTGGAATCTCAATTCCAAATTCAATTATACAAATAGCAAATGAAGATTATGGACCTTTAACACCTTATGTTAAAAAACTTAGAAATCAGATAGAGTGGGGCATTCCAATACAAGAAGCATTAATTAATTTTGGAGAGGATACTAACAATCCTATAATCAATAGAGCTGTATCTATAGTTCTAGAAGCAGAAAGATCTGGTGGAGAAATTGGAGATGTTTTAGATTCAGTTACAAGTTCTGTAGTTAACATCAAAAAGATGAAAGAAGAAAGAAAAGCTAGTGTTTTTTCTCAAATAGTGCAAGGGTATATAGTCTTCTTTGTTTTTATTGTAATAATGTTAGTTTTACAGTTATATCTTTTTCCACAAATTCAAGAAGTAGGAAGTTTAGGTGGCTTAACAGGAATTGATTTTGCACAGGGTATTGTTGGTGAGGCAGAAGAAGTAAATTTAGACTCAACTTTCTTTAGTCTTATCTTAATACAAGGATTTTTTGCTGGAATAATGATTGGAAAATTTTCAGAAGGTACTATAAAACAAGGAGTTATGCATTCATTAATTTTAATGACTTCAGCAGCTTTAATCATAACTACAGCAAAAGGTGGAATCTAAGTGAAAGGTGCTTCCCAAGTTGATTGGGCAATTAGTATGGGTATATTTTTAATTTATGTTTTAGGATTATTAGTTTTTTTAAGACCTGGAATACAACCAGTACTAGAAAATAATTTATTAATTTCTATAATTCAAGACAATTTAGAAGAAGAAGTAAATGTTAAATTAAAAAGAACCCCTTTATTTATTAATATCTCAGATAATACAAAGAAATCTCCTCCACCATCAGGAAGTTATAAACTAGAAATAAATGATCCTCTGCCCTTTGAAGGAAAGGAAGAAGAATTTGCTTTATTAGACAAAGATAATAATTTTGTTAATTTTGATTTAACATCAGGTAAAAAATTGAGATTTGATGGTTTAGTAAAAAAAGGAGAATTAAATTTATTTTGGCTTTTATTTTTGGAAAATGATAGTTATAATAATTTAAATCCTATTGAAGATGCAGACATAAATAATGAAAAAAACTTTTCATATAGTTATGGGGTTACAGAAGAGATTGTGGGTATAGATTATGATAAATTAATATTATTAGATCAAAATGTAGATAGACTAAAAGAAAAATGGAATTTTCCTAAATCTAAAGATTTTTCTATAATCTTAATCAACACAACTAGTAGTCAATACAATCAAAGTAGTGTTGTTTTTTCTTATAATGAGAAAAAAGAGACACAACAAACTAATGTTTTTGTTAGAGAATGGAAAAGTTGGATAATTAGCAATCAAGGAAGATTATCTGGAGTTATATTTAATGTGAGAGTTGGTGAATTTGAATAAAAGAGGATATATAAAAACTGTAGAAGCGTTTATAGCTATAATAATAATTTTGATAGTAGTTTTTTTCTTAATTCCAGAGAGACCAAAACAAGAACCATCTACACCCCATATAGTTGAGAGTGCACAAAATTTTATTTTAAATGAATTAACATTAAATGATAGTGCAAGAGAATGTATCGTAAGTAATCCATTGTGTGAAAATTCTATAACTTTCACACATATTATAGATTCTAATATTCCTCCAGGTTATGAGCATAGTGTTAAGATATGTGATACAACAAATTGTGTCGTTTCTACTCCTTCAGATAAAGATGTATATGTTGATGATATGATAATTGCATCAACTTTGAAAAAACAAAATCCTAAGATAGTTAGATTATGGATATGGAATTTAGAATAGATTTAAACATCTAAAATTACAAATGCACTCCATGAATTATTTTTCTTTTCTACTTTAAATTTATGCATTGTTGGGGCTTTTACATCAACTTTTGTATCATGTCTTCTAATATTTACTTCCTCACCATTAGCTACACAATTTAGTTTAAAGATTTTATCTTCTTCTATCTTTACTTTAAATTTATTAAAAACCAGAGATTCTGAATCTTTTAAAAAAATTAATTCATCTAAAAATTTAAATAATAATTCTTCAATATTTTCTGCTTGTAATTTAATTTCTTTTTTTATTTTAGATTTAACTTTTTTTAGATTGATCATGGTATCAAAAGTAGCTAAACCACAGTCTTCAAATAATTTGTTTAAATCTTTATTCTTAGCCTCAAAAGCTACATCAGCCATTGTTACATTATCTATGAATTTGTAAGTCATATTTTTAATTAAATAATAAAGTTTATATAAGTTTATCTCACATTTTTTTTATGGTTTCGAAATCAGATGTTGTTGATGCATTAAAAAAAGTAATGGATCCGGAATTACATATAGATATATGGACTTTAGAATTAGTTTATAATATAGAAATTGATGAAGATAGTGTTAATGTTTTAATGACATTTACTTCTCCTGGATGTCCTTATGGTCCAGCTTTATTAGCAGATACTAAACAAAAATTATCTGACCTAGATGGAGTAAAAAAAGTTAATGTAGAAGTTATATTTGAACCACTATGGGAACCTAGTGAAGATTTAAGAGCAATGTTAGGAGTTTAACCTTTAATATTTCCAATTGGCTCTAATGAAACAATTCTTTTAGAAATTCCAGCTAATTCTAAAGTTTCACAAATAGAATGTATATCTTTGTATGCATCTCCTGCTTCTTCAGCCAATCCTTTCATTGAAGCTCCTTTAACATAAATTCCTTTTTCTTCTAAATCTTTTTGTAGTTTCTCTCCTACAAACATTTTTTTTGCTTTTGTTCTAGACATTAATCTACCAGCCCCATGAGCTGTTGAACCAAAAGTTTTTTCCATAGCTTTATCAGTTCCAGTTAATATATAAGAACCAGTTTCCATTGACCCTCCTATAATCACTACTTGTCCAATCTTTTTATGTTCTTTAGGAATTCCCTCTATTCCCGGACCAAATGATCTTGTTGCACCTTTTCTATGAACTAACAATTCTTTTATTTTACCATTCACTTTATATTTTTCTAATTTTGCAATATTATGTGCAACATCATAAGTCATATCTAATCCAAGATTTTCAGCATCCTTTCCAAAAATTTTACTAAAAACTTCTCTAATCCTATGTAAGATAACTTGTCTATTTGCAAAAGCCATATTTACAGCGCATTTCATTGCTTTAAAATAATCTTGTCCTTCTTTACTATTAAAAGGAGCACATGCTAATTCTTTATCTAATATATTTATTTTATATTTGGGTTCCATCACTTTAAGAAATTCTTGTAAGTAATCTGTTCCTATTTGGTGACCAAAACCTCTAGAGCCACAATGAAACATTATAACAATTTGATCATCAAAAAAACCTAATTTTTTTGCTATTTCTTTATCAAAAAAGTTTTTTTCTTTTACTCTTTGAATCTCCAAATAATGATTTCCTGATCCTAATGTTCCTAACTGACTAAAACCTCTTTTAATTGCTTTATCACTTACTTTTGTTGAGTCTGCTCCTTTCATACAACCGTTTTCTTCAATAAACTCTAAATCTTTTTTCCACCCATATTCATTGTTTACACACCATTTAACTCCTTGTTCAACAACATCCCTAAAACTATTTTCATTTAACTTAACAAAACCTTTTCTTCCTACACCAGTTGGAATTTTTTCAAATAAATTATTAACTAATTCTTTAAGTTTAGGTTTAACTTCTTTGTATGTAAGATTAGTTTTTACTAACCTCATACCACAATTAATATCAAATCCTATTCCTCCAGGAGAAATAATTCCATTATCTTCTGGATCAAAAGCAGCTACCCCTCCAATTGGAAATCCATATCCTGAATGACCATCAGGCATACAAAATGAATAATTAACAATTCCAGGAAGAGTAGCAACATTCGATATTTGTTCATAAACTCTTAGATCCATAGAATCAATTATTGCTTCAGTCCCAATTATTCTAGCAGGAACATTCATTCCTTTCTTAAAACTTTTAGGAATCTCCCATTCAGTATTACTTATTTTTTTTAATTGAGGTTTTTTTAGTTCCATATTATATTATAATTACATATGTTTTAAAAATTTACTATTTATCTTAACAAATACTTAAAATCACCAAAAAGCTTATTAATTAACTACTGTTAAATTTATAATAATGATAATAAAATTGAGGGATTTTATAAGTAACATATTCTTAAGGATGTTTCAGCAGAGGAGAAGCCTAAAATTGGGAATTTATGGGCCTCCAAATGCAGGTAAAACTACATTAGCTAATAAAATATGTCAAGATTGGCTAGGAGAAGAGATGGGGCCAGCTTCTAAAGTTCCACATGAAACTAGAGCTATACAAACTAAAGAAAAGATAAAAGTTAAACATAAAAGAAAAGAGTTAACATTTAATTTAATAGATACTCCAGGAATAGCAACAAAAATAGATTATGAAGATTTCTTAAAGTATAAAATGCCTCAAAAAGAAGCTAAAAAAAGAGCTAGAGAAGCTACTAAAGGGGTTATAGAAGCAATTAAATGGTTAGATGGGATGGATGCTGTTTTAGTTGTTTTAGATTCTACTTTGAATCCTTATTCGCAAGTTAATTTAACTATTATAGGAAATTTAGCCGCTAGAGACATCCCTGTTCTAGTTATTGCAAATAAAATAGATCTTAAAAAAGCAAAGATTAAAAAAGTAGAAAATGCTTTTCCTCAGTATGAGGTTGTGGGTATTTCTGCTGAAAAAGGACAAAATATTGAGGAGTTTTACGAATCTTTATTTAAGTTGGTGAAATAAATGCTTACATTACAATTTGTTCCATACAATGAAATTGAGTCTTTAAGTTCTAATTCTAAAGTTAGAAAGTTATTAAATTTAGTTAAAGAAAATAAAATTGTTTTAATGGAAGGAAGATTAAAACCAAACGAAGAAACAGATTTAATTCAAAGAACAATGGAGAGTGTGAGTAAAGATTTTAAAGGAATAGAATTATGTACAATCTATCCTAATAATAAAAATAAATTTCTAAAAACTTTTTTAATTAGTCTTTTAATTGGAGATAGAACTGGTTTAACCGTAGTAGGACCAGCCAATATTGTAAAAGAGATTAAGAGAGATCCTAACAAAATTTTATTATTAACTGAGAATTTAAAAAGAAAAAGGAAGAAGTAGAATGCCACATCAATGTGTTAAATGTGGTAAAATTTATCCAGATGGTTCTAATGAATTATTAAAAGGATGTACTAGTTGTACTAGTAGATTTTTCTTTTTTATAAAGGAAAAAGATTTAGAAGAATCTAAAAAAATAACTGAAAAATTAACAAATGAAGAAAAGCAACAAATTGAGCAAGATGTTTTAGAGATTATTGGAATAGAGGATGACACTAAACCAGTTATCTTAGATTTAGAGTCTATAAGAATCTTACAACCAGGAAAATATGAATTAGATATTGTTGAATTATTCAAAGGAAAGCCTTTAGTTTATAGGGTTGAAGAAGGTAAGTATATTATAGATCTAGCTTCTACTTTTGGAAGTAATAAGAAATCTGCTAGTAATTAGATTATTTCCACTTTTGTATTTTATTAAACAAAAACTATAAAAATATATATGTTAAAAATTATTCATAAGATGAAAGAAGCACTTTATTTAGATGATTCTTATTTAAAGGAATTTGAAGCTACAATAAAAGAAGTTAATAATGATAAGTATATCATCTTAGATCAGACTATTTTTTATCCTAATAGTGGAGGGCAACCACATGATACTGGAAAATTTATTTTTGAAGGAAAAGAGTATGAAGTAGTTTATGTTGGAAAGTTTGATGGAAAAATAAGTCATGAGGTTGATAAAGAAGGATTAAAAGTAGGAGATAAAATTAAAGGAATTATCAATTGGAAGAGAAGATATAAATTAATGAGAATGCATACTGCTGCTCATTTGTTAAGTGCAATCTTTCATGATGAGTTAGGAGCATTAATAACTGGAAATCAAAAAGATGTTGAAAGATCTAGAATGGATTTTAGTTTAGAAGATTTTGATAGAGATAAAATAACAGAATTAATAAAAAAATCTAATGAGATAATAAAACAAGATATCCCTGTTAAAGTTTATACACTAAAAAAAGAAGAAGCTCTAAAAATTTCTGGAATCATAAAACTAGCAAATAAAATGCCTCCAGATTTAGATGAGTTTAGGATAGTTCAAATAGGAGATATTGATACTCAAGCAGATGGTGGAACCCATGTTAAATCATCAAAAGAAATTGGAGAGATTGTTTTCTTAAAAGCAGAAAATAAAGGTAAGAGTAATAGAAGGGTTTATTTTGGACTTAAAGATTAAATCCAATTAGTAAAGTAGCATGATGACCATTTATTTTCATATCAAATCTTTTTCTTAAATAATTATGAACATTAATTCCTGGAGAACTAGACACAACTTCTTTTGCTTTAACTTCAGGAAAATCTAAAGCAGGAAACACTGTTTGTTTTTCTTTATTTATCACAATATCTCTTTCTGGTTCTCTAAAATTAGAGTTGTGTGTTACAACAACAACATGATCTCTTTCAATACATTCACTTACTCCTAAATTATATTCTTCTTCTAAGTTTATTATAACATCTTTATCTTCTTGATTAAGTAGATTAATATGGTTTAATCCTTCAATTTTTCTCAAACTTTCTAAAATATCTTTTAGTTCCATATTACCTCTACTTGGTCTGTTCTTTGAGAATCATCTATATCTATATTTAAACTATCTTTTTTCCCAGAGTTATATTCTAAAATCCCCTGCCAAGCAATCATCACAGCTTGATCTCCACTATATCTCAAAGGAACATTATAAAATTTAGCACCTCTTTCTTTACACATAATATTTAACATCTCAACTAATCTTTTATTAGCTGCTACTCCACCAATCAATAGAGCTTCTTTCTTTTCTGTAAAAGCTAATGCTCTCTCTACAACTTCTGTTAACATTGAGAATAAAGTTTCTTGAACTGAAAAACATAAATCTTCTTTTTTATAATCTTTCCTAAATTTATTTGTAGCTTCTGTAACAATTCCAGAAAAAGTTAGATCCATCCCTTTAACTGTATAAGGTAATTCAACATATTCTCCATCTTTAGCTAGTTCTTCAATTTTTGGACCAGCTGGAAATCCTAACTCTATACCTCTTCCAAATTTATCTAAAGCATTTCCTAATCCAATATCTAAAGTTTCTCCTAAAATTCTAAATCTTTTATCAATCAAAGCTAGAATTTGAGTGTTAGCTCCAGAAACATAAATATAAATTGGATCTTTTGCTTCTGTAAACAACAATCCAGATGTTAAATGAGCTATAGCATGATTAACTCCAATTAAATCTTTTTTATGTTCTTTAGCTAATCTTATAGCTACATCTTTTGTAGCTAATAAACATGGTGCTAATCCTGGAGCCCTACTAAAACTTATTAAATTTATATCATCAAAATTTTTATTAGCTTCTTTCAAAGATTTTTCTATTACACTATTTGATATCTCTTTATGATGTTTTGCTGCATCTTGAGGGATAATTCCACCTTTTTTTGTAGTGTACATATCTCTAACATCACTTAATATATCTCCTTTAGATGTAATTATAGAAGCACCAAATGTGTGGGCTGTTCCTTCTATCCCTAAACAAATTAATTCTTTCATTATTTTTTTATAGAAAATAGACTTTATAAATATATAATATTAAGGTTTGTTGTCTTTGAATTTATGTTCTATCTCACTCATCAAATTATCAAATGTCTTATGTAAAGAAGTAGCTAGATCCCAATCAAACTCTTTAGCTGATAGTATATTCTTGATATTGGGATGGTCAATTCTTAAATGTATAGAATATTTTCCTCTTTTTCCAGTTGGATCATATTTTTTAACATCAACAGTTAAATTTACACTATCAAATTCTCTATTAATCTTTGGATAAAATCTTTCTGTTAGTTTATTGATTACTTCAATTTCATCTTCATCTAATTTTTTTAATCCAACATAAGTTATATTTTCCATATATTTATATTAGTCTAGAAGTATAAATAGATTTCTTTATTATAACTGATAATACTAAAATAATAAAGAGATGATCTTATTTTCTAACTGCTAACTCAATAATATCTTTATGTTTTAATTTATGATCCTTTCCAACAGTCATTTTTGTTCTAACATCTATAGCTTTTATAAAATTTTTACCAAAGTCAGTATGTAATCTATAAGCAAAATCTAATGCAGTTGAACCATTTTTCATTAAAAAACAATCAGGAAGTACATTACCTTCAGAATCTTCTAATTTATTTACTCCTCCTGGAAATAATGCAATATAATCTAATAATTCAAAAACAGCTTTATCTAAAATATTTTGAATTCCACTACTTCCAAATTCATTTAATACATTTTTTTTTATAAACTCTAAAGCATTTTTTTGTTTTTCATTTAATGTTCCTTTAACATTAAAATTATTTTCTCCAGGGATATATTCAATTAAATCATGTTTTGCAGCTTCTTTCAAAGCTAATTCAGAGTCTCCACTACAAGGAATTATTAAATAATCTTTGAATTTTTCTTGGAGTTTATGAAAGTTTAATTTTGCACCTTGAATATCTATTTTATTAGCTGCAATTATCATAGGTTTAGTTTTTATTCTAAGATCTCTAGCCAAACTTTTTAATTCATCATCATTCCATTCAATTGGATGGCGATCTAATTTTAATTTTTTAATAGATTCTTGAACAATTTCTTCATTTGCATTTAATCCAGATAATTGTTTTGCTAATGCTTTCTTAATATCTTGATTCTCTTGTTTTAATGTTCTAGTAAATTTACCCCACCCTTTTTTTAACACCCCAAAATACCACATATCTAATTCAATCTCTAAAAATTCTATATCTTTTGATGGATCATAACTTAATGGTGCTACAGAATTTCCGTTTTCATCTATTGATCCAGACACATCAATGACATGTATTAACACATCAGCTTGATTTAAATCACTAAGAAATTGATTACCTTTTCCTTTTCCTTCATAAGCTCCTGGAACTAATCCAGCAACATCAATTAATTTGATAGGAACAAATCTAAATTTATCTAAACAATAACCTTCTCTAGGATTACTTTTTTTATTAAATTCATTAGCAACATCCTCAACTTTAATATAACCCATTCCTTCATTAGGTTTTATTGTTGTGAATGGATAATTAGCTATCTCAACTTCTGCTAATGTGGCTGCTTTAAAGAAAGTTGATTTTCCTGAACTTGGCTTACCTACTAATCCTATTAACATGAGATTAATCTAAAGAAGTATGTTATAAATTTTGCTATGGACAACATATAAGAAACATTTAAAAGTTAACTAATCCATTTTTGAAGTGTGGGCCTATAGCTCAGCTTGGTTAGAGCGCTGGTCTTATATGGCCACTTTGGCTTAGGTCAGCCAGAGGTCGACGGTTCAAATCCGTCTAGGCCCAGAGTATGCTCCTGTAGTCTAGCCCGGCCAATGACGCGGGCCTTTCGAGCCTGAGACCCGGGTTCAAATCCCGGCAGGAGCAAACTTTATTATAATAAAATTTGTAATAATCAAAAAACTTATAAATCAAGTTTTTAATTCTTATAAAAAATGAAAAGAAGTTCAAGACGTTGGAAGAAAAAAGGTCAAATGAGATGGAAGTGGCAAAGAAAGAGGATGAAAAAAGAGAAGAGAAAACGTAGAAGATCTTAAAATGGATAAAATTACTTCTGAAAAACTTAACAAATATTTTAACATTACAAAAAAAGCTTTAGAACAAGCTAAAAACAATAAAGGTTCATTTTCTGTTAATGAAGATGAAGCTTATGATGATTTTATTGATATGATTACTCGTTATGTAGAAGATGCTAAACATTTTCAAGAAAAAAATGATATTGTAACAGCATTTGCAGCCTTAAACTATGCTCATGGTTGGTTAGATGCTGGTGCTCGTTTAGGACTGTTTAATGTTAATGACAATTCTTTATTTACTGTAGATTAACCAAACACATCTTTAACTTTATCAAGAAAACCTTTTTCTATCTTCAATTTTTCTTTATTCTCTTTTGCTAATGAATCAAACAATTCTTTTTGTTTTTTATTAGTTTTAGAAGGAGTCTTAACAATAACCCTAACAAATTCATCCCCTTTTCCATATCCATTAACATCTTCTATTCCTTTTCCTTTTAATCTAAATAATGTATGACTTTGTGTTCCTGAAGGAATTTTCATTTTTACTTCTTTTTCTAATGTAGGGACTTTAACTTCATCACCTAAAGCAGCTTGAGAAAAGCTAATTGGAAAATCTAAATGAATATTATTTTCATCTCTTGTAAAATATTTATGAGCTTTAACATTAACAACAACTATTAAATCTCCAGAACTTCCATTTTTAATATCTTGACCTTCTCCTCTTATTCTTAAAAATTGCCCATTATCTATACCTTTAGGAATTTTTATTTTAATTTTTTTAGATTTTTTTTCAACACCATTCCCATTGCAATTTAAACATACTTTTTTAGATACTTCCCCTTCACCATTACAATTTCCACATGTTGTGGTAGTCTGAAACATCCCAAATGGAGTTCTTTGGGTTCTTTTTTGCATTCCAGAACCTTGACAAGTACTACATTGTTCTAATTCACCATGTTCTGCTCCAGATCCTTGACATTTACTACATTCAATATCTTTGTTTATTGTTACTTCTTTATCTATTCCAAAAGCAGCTTCTTCAAAATCAATGGTTAAATTATATTGTAGATCATTTCCTCTTCTTTGTCTTCTTCCTCTATTAAAATTTCCACCAAAAAACATATCAAAAATATTAGAACTCTCTCCAAACAAGTCTTCAAATACACTACCAAAATCAGCACCTCTAAAAATATCTTCTTGAGAATACCTTTGATCAAATCCTGCATGTCCATAAGTATCATACTGTTGTTTTTTTGTATCATCACTTAAAACAGCATAAGCTTCACTAATCTCTTTAAACTTTTCTTCTGCACCTTTCTCTTTATTTCTATCAGGATGATATTTTAAAGCTAATTTTTTATATGTTTTTTTAATCTCATCCTTAGATGCATTTTTGTTTATTCCAAGTATTTCGTAATAATCTCTTTTAGTCATTTTCTAGAAGATTTTTATTATATATTTGTATAGTGAATGCTCAAATTATCCTATTTAAACCTTTTTATCTTAACTATTTAAAATGAATAGATTTATAAAACCTCAAATCTTTTTTAGTTAAGATAATAGATAAGGAGTAAAAGTTTTCTTTATTTTTATCGTATATATGTGGAGGATAAAATGCAAGGATTCAATAATTTTGGCCCAAGAGAGATGCATAAAGCAACTTGTTCTGAATGTAATCAAGAATGTGAAGTTCCATTCAAGCCTACAGAAGGAAAGCCTGTTTTTTGTAAGGAATGTTATAAAAAGAAGAAAGGATATTAATTTTATTCTTTATTCTCTTATTTTTTTCTAGAATAACTTCATTTTTATTTTTTTTAGATTAATCAAAATAACCACAAGCTTTATAAACCGATATTTTCTAAGAAGCTTAATGTTTGATAATCATTCTAAGTTTGATAACTATTGAGATATTTTTATTGATACAAAATAGACTTAGATTGACTGATTTGATTCATAAAAAAAATAGACACCCTAATCAAAAAATGACTAACTTTGATTTCAGAGATATTTTTCTTACTTTTTATACTATCATTACTAAACTATATTCACAATTATCCATAAAAAATGAGGCCCTGATAGTGTAGTGGCCTAGCACGTAAGTATATTTAATCATATACCGTGATGCCCTGTCGAGGCTACAACCCGGGTTCGAATCCCGGTCAGGGCGTTTGGGCCGGTAGCTCAGCCTGGATTAGAGCACTTGAAATCAAGAATTGGTGAACCTTTTAATCCAGAAGAAAGCAAGTGGTCGCGGGTTCAAATTTAGGCTATGAAAATAGTCTGTTGGATGTCCCGTCCGGCCCAATTTATTAAAAAAATGGAAGAATTCAACATATTAGAACATAACTTTGTACCAAAACATAGTGTGTTAAATAAAAAAGAGATAGCTGATTTATTGAAACAATTTAATATTTCAATAAGACAGTTACCTAGAATTTTTGCTAATGATCCTGTTGTTAAAGCATTAAATGCTGAAAAAGGAGCTGTATTAAAAATAGTTAGAAAAAGTAAATCTGCTAAAGAAGCAATATTTTATAGGGTGGTAGTAGATGCTTAAAAAAGATATTCTAATCAAAAAATATTTTGAAGAGAGAAGTTTTGTAGAGGAAAATATAAAATCATTTAATAATTTTGTAGATCATAAAATGCAAGAAATTGTTAATGAGATGGGTGAAATTATCCCAACAATAACACCTGAAGAAGTAAAAGATTTTAAAATTAAATTTAACAAAATATGGATAACAAAGCCACAAATTATTGAGGCAGATGGATCTAAAAGAAATGTTTATCCTATGGAGTCTAGACTTAGACAACTATCTTATTCTGCTTCAATATTCTTAGATGTTGGGGCAATTATAGAAGGGATACAAAGAGAAAATTTTACTGTTGAGATTGGAAGACTTCCAATAATGGTCAAATCTAAATATTGTCATTTAAACAATATGAAGAGGGAAGATTTAATTAAAAATTTCGAAGATCCAGATGATATTGGTGGTTATTTTGTCTTAAATGGAAATGAAAGAGTTTTGATAACAGTAGAGGATTTAGCATCTAATAAAGTTATGATACAAAAAAATAAAGTAGGTCCAAGTAAATATTCTGCTAAATTATTTTCTGAGAGAGGGCCTTATAGAATTCCCCATATAGTAGAACAAATGAAAGATGGATTAATGTACTTATCTTTTACAAGATTTAAAAGAATTCCAATTATTGCTGTGATAAAAGCTTTAGGATTAATAAGAGACCAAGAAATTGCAAGATTTATTTCAGAAGAAAAAGAATATGATGATTTATTCATTAATTTATATGAATCTAATGAATTAAGAACAGAAGAAGAGGCTTTAGAATTTATTGCTAAAAAAATAGGGATAGCACAACCTTTAGACATTAAATTAGAGAAAACAAGAGAGAATTTAGATAAATATTTATTACCTCATTTAGGAACTTCTCCTAAAGATAGAATCCTTAAAGCTTATACTTTATGTAAATTAATCAAGAGATTTTTAATGGTTTCAAGAGAGGGAGTTGAACCAAATGATAAAGATCATTATATGAATAAAAAATTAAAATTAAGTGGAGATTTAATTTCTGATTTGTTTAGAGTTAATCTAAGAATTTTAATTAATGATATTTTATATAATTTTCAAAGATTAGTAAAAAGAGGAAAATATACTTCACTAAAAATTGTTATTAGAGAAAAATTATTAACTTCTAGAATCCAAAGTGCTATGGCTACTGGAACTTGGGTTGGAGGTAGAAAAGGAGTAAGTCAAAATATTGATAGAATAAACTATTTGGCATCCTTATCTCATTTACAAAGAGTTGTTTCATTATTAAGTTCTACACAAGAGAATTTTGAAGCTAGAGCTTTACATCCAACACATTGGGGAAGATTATGTGCTATAGAAACTCCAGAAGGAACTTCAATTGGATTAAGAAAAAATATGGCATTATTATGTAGCATTACACAAGGAGAGGTACAAGAAGATAAATTAAGAAGAATATTAGAGGGGGCTGGATTAAATCCTGTAAAATAAGATGACAGATGTTTATATGAATGAAAAATTTATTGGAAATGTTGATAATCCTCAAAATTTTATTAAAAAAATTAAAGAAGAAAGAAGAAGAGCTAGAGTTTCTAATCTAGTTAATGTTTTTTATAGTGAAAAAGTAGATGAAGTCTACATTGATTATTCTAATGGGAGATCAAGAAGACCTTTAATTGTTGTTGAAGATGGTAAAAGTAAGCTAACTGACTTTCATTTAGCTCAATTAGAAAATAATGAGATATCTTGGAGTGATCTAGTACAACAAGGAATTATAGAATATTTAGATGCTGCTGAGGAAGAAAATACATATATTGCTTTAAATGAAGAAGATCTAGTAAATGAACATACACATATAGAGATTAGTCCAATTTCTATTTTAGGATTAACAACTTCATTAGTTCCTTATTCTAATTTTGGTCAAAGTTCTAGATTAAATAGAGGATCTAAAACTCAAAAGCAAGGACTTGGATTATATGCTTCTAATTATTTAATGAGAATGGATACAGATGTTAATTTATTACATTATCCTCAAGCTCCATTAGTTAGATCTTTTATGCATGACATAGCAAAAAATGACACACATCCTGCTGGACAAAACGTGACAATAGCAATAATGAGTTATAAAGGATATAATATGTCTGATAGTATTATTGTAAATAGAGGGTCTATAGAAAGAGGGTTAGCAAGATCATCTTTCTTCAGACCATATTCTGTTGAAGAATTAAGATACTCTGGAGGTTTAGTTGATGAGATCTCAGTTCCAGATAAAGAAGTTAAAGGTTATAAGAGTGAGGAAGATTACAAATATTTAGAAGAGGATGGCATTGTTTATCCTGAAGCAAGTCTAAAAGAAGATGATGTAGTTATAGGAAAAACAAGTCCACCAAGATTTTTAGGAGAGATGGAAGAGTTTAGTATTGCAGCTAGTACTAGAAGGGAAAGTTCTTCTTCAATAAGACATGGTGAAAGAGGGGTAGTAGATATGGTTACTATAACAGAAAATGAAGAAGGTAATAAATTAGTAAGAGTAAGATTAAGAGACCAAAGAATTCCTGAAGTAGGAGATAAATTTGCTTCTCGTCATGGACAAAAAGGAATCATTGGATCAATAATTCCAGAAGAAGATGTACCATTTACAGCATCAGGTATAAAACCAGATTTAATATTTAGTCCACATAGTCTTCCTAGTAGAATGACTATAAGTCATTTAATTGAAGTTTTAGCAGGAAAAGTAGCTTCATTATCTGGAAGACATATAGATGCTACAAGTTTTAGTGCAGAGCCTCAAGAAAATTTAAGAAAAGAGTTATTAGAATTAGGATTTAGAGAAGATGGAACTGAAGTTATGTACAATCCATTAACTGGAGAGCAAATGCAAACTAGAATATTTGTAGGAAATATGTATTATCTAAAATTAAAACATATGGTAGCTAATAAATTACACTCAAGAGCTTCTGGTAGAATTCAATTATTAACAAGACAACCTATAGAAGGAAGAGCAAGAGGTGGAGGTTTAAGATTAGGAGAGATGGAGAAAGATTGTTTAGTTGCACATGGAGCTTCTTTATTATTAAAAGAAAGATTTGATTCTGATAAAAGTGTTATTCATATAGATGAAGAAACTGGAGATATGAGTATCATGGATAAGCAAGGAAGAAGGAGATCCAACAAAGTATCAAGTGGAGAGGTTAATGATGTTGAAGTAAGTTATGCATTTAAATTATTATTAGATGAATTAACTTCTTTAGGAATATATCCAAAAATAAAATTAAAATCTAAATATTAAAATGGCAGAAATATCAAAAAAAATAGATACAATAACATTTGGATTATTAAGTTCAGATGATGTTAAAAGATTATCACATGTTAAAGTAGTCACTCCTGAACTGTATGATAAAGAAGGTTATCCAGTAGATGGTGGATTGATGGATACAAGAATGGGTGTTATTGATCCTGGGTTAACATGTAGAACTTGTGGAGAAAAATTAAAAGATTGTTCTGGCCATTTTGGTTATATTGAATTAGCTAGACCAATAATCCATGTAAAATACATAAGAGTTATTCTAGATTTATTAAGATCTACATGTAAAGATTGTGGAAGAATTTTATTAGATGATGTTAAAATTAATTCACATAAAGAATATTTAGATAGCTTAGATAAAAAAGATATTCTTTCAAGAAGAAAAAGAACTAAATTAATTAGAGATTCACTAAAAAATATAAGAAAATGTCCCCATTGTAAAGAAAAACAATACACTATCAAAATAGAAAAACCAACTATCTTCACTGAAAATGATAAAAGAATCACACCTATAGAAATAAAAGCAAGATTGGAAAAAATACAAGGTGTAGATATAGAGTTGTTAGGATTTAATAATGAACATTCCAACCCTTCTTCAACTATTCTTACATTATTGTTTATTCCTCCAGTAACTATGAGGCCTTCTATAACATTAGAATCTGGAGAAAGATCTGAAGATGATTTAACTCATAAATTAGGAGATATAGTAAGAATTAATCAAAGATTATTTGAAAATATAAATGCGGGAGCTCCAGAAGTCATTGTAGAAGATTTATGGGACTTATTACAATATCACATCACAACTTATTATGATAACACAATTTCAGATGTTCCACCAGCTAGACATAGAAGTGGACAGCCATTAAAAACTTTAACAGAGAGAATCAAGAGTAAAGAAGGAAGATTTAGATATAATTTAGCTGGTAAAAGAGTTAATTTTGCAGCTAGAACTGTAGTAAGCCCAGACCCAGAAATTGAGTTTAATGAAGTTGGAATTCCAAAACAAGTAGCCATGGATTTAACAGTCCCTGAAAGAATAAATCAATGGAATATGGAAAGATTAAAAAAATTCATAGAAAGAGGTCCAAAAACTTATCCTGGAAGTAATTATGTTGTTAGACCTGATGGAAAAAAGAAAAAGATAACAGATGAAACTAAAGAACAATTATTAGAAGAATTGCAACCTGGATTTATTATTGAGAGACATCTTATGGATGGTGATGTAGCTATATTCAATAGACAACCAAGTCTACACAAGATGAGTATCATGTGTCATAAAATAAGAGTTATTGCTGGAAGAAGTTTTAGATTAAATCCAGCTGTTTGTCATCCTTATAATGCGGATTTTGATGGAGATGAAATGAATCTTCACATACCTCAAACTGAAGAAGCAAGAGCAGAAGCTGAAACTTTAATGCAAGTTCAAACCCAACTTATAAGTCCAAAACATGGATTAAATGTCATTGGATGTGTAGAAGATTCTGTTTCTGGTAATTATTTGTTATCTAAACAGATAGTATTAGAAAAAGATGAAGCTATCCATCTTTTGATGAGTATAGGTATGGAAGATAGTAGTAAATTTAAGAAACTTAAAGCTCAAGTAACTGGAAAAGAAATTTTTTCAGTGTTACTTCCAAAAACTCTTAATTTTGTTTCAAAAAATAGAGCAGATGAAGAAGTTGTAATAAAAGATGGAGAATTAATTAAAGGAAATTTAGATAGTAATATTATTGGAGAAGAAGGTGGAACATTAATAAGAAAATTACATAAAGATTACGGAGATGAAAAGACATTAAGTATCTTAAGTATGATCTTCAAACTTGGAATTAAAGCTTTAGAATTATATGGATTTAGTACAGGAATCAAAGATACAGATTTAGAAGAGATTATAGTTGAAAAGATTAGGCAAGTTATGAATGATACAAATAGAGAAGTAAAAAATTTAATTTCTAAATATCATGATAATGAATTAGAGACTATGCCTTCTAAAACAATAGAAGAAACACTTGAGTTAATGATTTTACAATTATTAAATAGAGTTAGAAATAGAGTTGGAGAATTAATTGCAGATAATGCGAATCCAAACAACCCTACAATTATAATGGCAAATGCTGGAGCTAAAGGTAATATATTGAATTTAGGTATGATGAGTGCTTTAGTAGGACAACAAGCATTAAGAGGTAAAAGAATAGAGAAAGGATATGATAAAAGAACATTAGCATTGTTTAAACAAGGAGAGTTGTCACCAAAATCTAAAGGTTTTATCGAAACTCCATTTAGGGAAGGATTAGATCCAATGGAATTCTTTTTTGGAGCAATGACAGGAAGAGATTCATTGATGGATACTGCTTTAAGAACACCAAAATCTGGTTATTTATACAGAAGATTGTCTAATGCACTACAAGATTTAAAGATTGAATATGATTATACTGTTAGAGATGCAAACAAAACTGTTATTCAATTTAAATATGGAGAAGATGGAATAGATGTGGCTAAATCTGAAAAAGGAACAATTAATATTAGAAATTTAATAAGAGAGGTTACTGGAAAATGATTGAAGAATATAAATCTCAACTTCCATTAAGTATATTTGAAGATGCACAAAAAGAATTAAAGAATCATAAACTAACAAAAAAACAAGAAAAAGAATTCTTTGATAAATTATTAGAATCATATAAATCATCTAGAATTGATCCTGGAGAATCTATTGGAGTAATAACTGCAGAATCTTTTGGAGAACCAGGAACCCAAATGACTTTAAATATATTCCACTTTGCTGGTGTTGCAGAATTAAACGTTACTTTAGGATTGCCAAGATTAATTGAGATATTTGATGCTAGAAAAGAAGCTAGCACTCCTTCTATGGAAATTTATTTAGACAAACAATATAATAAAGATATTAATGCTGCAAGAAAAGTAGCTGCTTTAATAAAAGAAACTAAGTTTAGAGAACTAGCTCAAGAATTTTCCATTAACATAGCTAAATTACAAATTGAAGCAACTCCTAACAAAAAAAATATGAGGGATTTAAGAATAACAGATCAAATATTATTAAAAACTTTATCTGAATCAATTAAAGAAGTATCAGTTAAACAAAATAAAGATGGAACTATAGTCTTAAAACCTGGAAAAGAAATTGAATTAAAAGATTTATACAAATTAAAAGAAAAAGCTAAAGATACTTTCATAAAAGGTATTCCTGGAGTTACTCAAGTTCTTCCGATAAAACAAAATAATGAATTTGTTATACTAACCTCTGGATCTAATTTAAAAGAAGTTTTCAAATTAAAAGAAGTAGATAAATCTAGATCTGTAAGTAATGATATTTTTGAAGTCTTAAAGAATTTAGGGGTAGAAGCGGCAAGACAAGCAATAGTAAATGAATCATTAAAAGTTATACAAGAACAAGGATTAGATGTAGATATTAGACATATATTATTTATAGCAGATTTAATGACTGCTTCTGGAACTATTAAAGGAATAACAAGATCAGGAATTACATCAGAAAAAGAATCTGTTTTAGCAAGAGCATCATTTGAGACTCCTATTAGACACTTGATAGATGCTAGTTTAGTTGGAGAGGAAGATGAATTAACTTCTGTTATAGAAAATGTTATTGTTAATCAACCAGTTCCTCTTGGAACAGGACTTCCAGGATTAATTGCTAGAATAAAAAAACTTGATGGAATGAAAAATGGATGAGTTAACTAAAGCATTAGATGAAAAAACATTAGTTTTAGGAAAAGATAGAACTATAAAGAAATTAAAAAAAGGAGAAGTTAGTAAAGTATTTTTAGCGAATAATTGTTCAGATAGTATTAAAGAAGAGATTCTAAAAAATAAAAATAAAGCAGAGATAATTGAATTAGACATAAGTAACGAAGAATTAAACATTAGATGCAAAAAACCATTTAACATCTCTGTATTGAGTTATTAATTCTAAAATGAGACAATTTACAAAACAAACAATTGACTACATAAACTTATTTGAGACTTTAACTAAAGCAAGAGTAAAGGATTGTTTTGTTAATCCTAATATGCTATTTATTGTTGAAGAAGGAGATATTGGAAAGGCTGTAGGTAAAAAAGGAAAAAATGTGTTTATGGTTTCAAAGTTAATAAAAAAGAAAATTAGGATTATTGAATTCAATAATAACGTTGAAATCTTTATTAAAAACTTAATATATCCTATAGAAGGTAAGATTTATAAAGAGAATAATTTAATTTCTATTGAGTTAAGTAAATCAAGTGATAAAGGGATTATACTTGGAAGAGAAAGAAAAAAATTACAAGAATTACAAGAAATAGTAAACAAATATTTCAATTTTGAGATTAAAGTTAAGTAAAATGGGAAGTCAAGGAAAAGGTTTAGGATCAGGAAAAAAATTAAAACAAGGGAGAAAAAAAGATAGATGGAATAATAGAAAATTTAAGAATAGAATGTTAAAATTAAGAATAAAATCATCTCCTTTAGGAGCTTCTCCACAAGCAAAAGCTATTGTTTTAGAAAAAGTACAAAGAGAAGCAAAGCAACCAAATTCTGCAATGAGAAAATGTGTTAAAGCTCAATTAATAAAAAATGGTAAGCATGTAACAGCTTTTGTTCCAGGATATAATGCTATAAAATTGATTAATGAACATGATGAAGTATTAATTGAAGCTATTGGTGGAAAAATGGGAAGAGCTAAAGGTGACATCCCTGGAATTAGATGGCAAGTAATAAAAGTTAATGATCAAAGTTTAAACGCTTTATTGAGAGGGAAGATAGAGAAAGGTAGAAGATGAGTTTAGATTTTAGATTATCAGATCTACAAAGTAGGGGAATTGCTGGAACATCACAAAATGTAGCAAAGACCATGGTTATGATGGGTGGGTTAGTTTCTATAGTAGAACATCCTACATTTGGAACAATTTTAGTTGCTGGTGCAGGGTTAACAATGGCTAATAGAGATTATATAAGATTTTTAAGAAGGATAGGAAAAGAAATTGTTTACATTGGAGAGAGATTGAGATCTAAATCTGATATGGGAGAATATTGAAGATAACATGAAATTATTCAATAAATGGGAAACAAATTTTGAAGTTATTGATCATGGATTAAAGAATTATATAAACTTAAATCCAATAATCATCCCTAGAACCGGTGGTAGAAATGTTGGAACCCAATTTTGGAAGTCTAAAAATAATATTGTAGAAAGATTGATTAATAAATTAATGATCCCAGGACATAGAGGAAAAAAACATAGAATAAGTTCTGGACACAATACTGGAAAATCAATAACAAACTATAATATTGTTATAAAAACATTTCAGTTGATAGAAGAAAGATTAAAGAAAAATCCTGTTGAAGTTTTTGTTAGAGCTGTAGAAAACGCTGCTCCAAGAGAAGAGATAACAACAATAGAGTATGGTGGGGCAAGATATTCACAAGCCGTTGAGTGTGCTCCCCAAAGAAGAGTTGATCTAGCTTTAAGAAATATGGTCCAAGGATCTTATTCTCAAACATTTAAGAGTAAAAGAAAGATGTGGGAATGTTTAGCTGATGAGATTATTAAAGCATTTAATTCTGATAACAAAAGTAATTCTATTGCAAGAAAATTAGAATTAGAAAGACAAGCAGATGCTTCTAGATAATTATCAATTTAGTTATCTCTTATATTTTATAGCAATTTTACATCATTCTTTGTTAAATCTTTGAATTTTCTTGTTATCTCCATAAATATTGTAGAAAAATTAGATTTATATATCTTTCTTTAAGATTGTTGATGGGCCTGGCAGGACTCGAACCTGCGACCTTCTCCTTGTAAGGGAGATGTCATAGCCACTAGACCACAAGCCCATTTAAAAGAAAATCTTTTAACTTAATTTAAAAAGTTTTGGATTATAATATATAAATTTTGTTTTTATAAACTATAATAATCCTCTAACACAACCATATCTAAATCTTCTAAATTTTTTACTATTTGTAACTTTCCATTACCTACCTGAGAAATCTTTTCAGCTAATATTTTTCCTTTTTTATCTAAATTTATTCCAATCATAGAAATAGTTATCCCACAACTACATGCATTCTCAACAGCATTTAATGTTTCTTTTTCTGGATATTTTCCTTTAGTTGGCATTGCATCTGTTATCAAAATTAAATGTTTAGTAGAATCATCATTAGGAAACATCTCAATAGCTTTCATTATTGTAGAAGCTATATTTGTTTCTTGTTTAGCTCTAATTCTTGCTATTTTATTTAATAACATCATAAAATCATGTGTTGGATGTACAATATCTTCAACTTTAGATCCAAAAACTAACAAACCAACTTCATCTTTTTCTTCTATTGCTTTAAATGCTAGAGCAACCCCTGCTTTTTTACACATATCAATTTTATTACCTTTCATACTACCAGAAGCATCTAACCCATAAACAATATTTATTTTCCCTTTAGACTCTTTTTCAAAACTTCTTAAATCTCTTTTTTCTATATTTTTATGAGATCTTTTTATTGCTACTTTAATAGATTTTCTTAATGCAATATCTCTATACCTATCTCCTTTTTTAAATTCTTTAACATCTTCTTTAGATCCATAATGAGATTTTTCTTTATTGAACTTCTCTCCAATTAAACCTTTAGAAACTAGATTATCAATCTCTTCAATATATAATGATAATGCAGCAAATTTTAATCCTTCTTCTGTTATCTCTAAATCTTTATTTATAATCTGATTATCTTGCATTTCTTCAAATTTATTTAATATTTTTTGTTTAATCTTCCTTTGAACTTCTGGAAATCCTACATCATTTTCATTTGCAATTTGTCTTATGAAAGACTCTCCATATATCTCTTTAGCTAAAGAATAATTTTTTACAATTTGTTGAAACATCATATCAGGATTAAAAGAAAATAAATTATTATTTAATGCATTTCTTAATAATTTTCCTTCTTCTGATTTTTTACCTTCTAAAATAGAACTCAAAAGTTTATCTTCTTTATTTTGTTTTTTTAATTTTCCTTCTTTCTCTTCTATACTTCCTTTTATACTGCTACGGTAAATCACCACTTTTGTCTGTTTGTCTTGGATCTTGTTTTTTATCTAAGAAATCACTTAATTCTTTTTCAATGAATTTATTTGAATTTGTTAAGTATTTTACACTTGGTTTTAATTTAATTCTATGAGCTATCACAGAAATAATTGCTTCTTTTACATCTTCTATATCTACTTTCTTTTTATTGTTTAATATAGCATTACTTTGTGCTCTTTCATACAATCCTAAAGAAGCTCTAACAGAAGGAACTCTTTCTAGATCTTTATTTTCTCTTAGTAATCTAACAAATAATACAGCTTGAGTTAATAGATCATCTGGAAATTCTACTTCTAATTTATTACCTTTTAAATTTATAATTTGTTTTTCTAAATCTAAAGTTTCAGGATAGGACATATAGATCATATCAAATCTGTCTAATAAAACTTCACTTAACTTTTCAGTTCCAGCAAAATCTTCTGGATTCATACTTCCAATAAAAATAAAATCTGCATCAAAATCAATATCATAATTTCCTATTGTAACTTTTTTTTCTTCTAAAGCTTGTAATAATGAATTTTGTAATTTTTCAGGACATCTATTAATTTCATCAAAGAACAAAACTCCTTTATCTGCTTTGAAAATTTTTCCTGGTGTGAAAGCTTCTAGAGAGGTTGGACCATGTTTTAATGCTTTTATTGGATCAATATCTCCAATTAAATCTTCTACATTCAAATCAGGAGATCCTTGCACTCTAATGAACTTACCTTTTTTATTTATTTTAGATACATTTTTTGCTAAAGTTGTTTTTCCAACTCCAGGTGGACCGACTAAAATAATATTTCTTCTAATCATTAAAGCAGATTTTAATTGCTTTTTTGATTCTTCTTGTCCTAAAATATCCTCAAAATCTTTTATTTTTTGAAATTCTTTCATCTTAAATAATACCCTTATTCACTATATTTATTCCTTTATAAAACTTACTGTCTTAATTATTTAATAGTAGTAACATAGTAGAAAGGTTTATAAATTGAAATATATAAATTATTGAGTATAGTGAGGACAAATATGATATCTCATCCAAACAGTATGAAAGAAGAAGAATTTATAAAGAAAGTTTTATCTGGAGAAAGAGATTTTTCAGAAATAAAATTAGTTGGATTAGATTTAAGTGGTCATGAAGATTATAGAGAAATACAAAGATATTTAAGAGAACAAGATCTAGAAAATAGCCCTATTATATTTGATGGTTCTGACTTGGGGCATTTAAAAGCTTTAGGTTTATACCTACCATATGTTAAAGGTCATAAAGTAGATCTTCGTTGTTCGCAACTTAGTGGGGCTAACTTCTATGGAGCAAATTTTGAAAGAGCATTCATAAGCTTTTCGGATTTATCTAATGTGAACCTTATACAAGCAAACCTTAAATATTCTCGTCTTTCTAAAACATGTCTTATAAAGACGAATTTTCAAAGAGCAGATCTTAGTGTAGCATCTATGAGGGGCGCTTGCCTTATGGGTGCACATCTTGGTGAAGCAAATATGATGAAAGCGAACCTTACAGAAGCAGACATTAGAGATGTAGAAATGTTAAGAACTGCTAAAAACATTGAACATATGATTTTTGGAAAAACAAAGGTACTATTAAGAGAAAAAGAAATTATAGAAGAAGCTCTTTCACAATATAATTTTCGTGTACAATACACTGCCAGTGAGATAGATGATTTATTATATGAAAGATTTAATAAAATATTCAAAGAATAAAGTAAAAATTAGTTAGATAATCAAAACTTTTAAAAACCTCATAATCAAAAATTAATCATGGTAGATAAAATTCCAGAACTTCCTGAAGGATTGGAGATTCCTAAAGATATTCAAAAAAAATTATCTCAAATTAAAGCAAAAGTAGAGAAATTTAAGAAAGAAGTTCTAAAGAAATTTGAAGAATATGTAGTTGGTATAGAATTATTACCTCCAGAAAAATTAACACCAGAAGAAGAACAAGAATTAACCCAAAAAGAAAGAGAAGAAAGAAAAGATTGGATTAATGTTTTAGTTTTAATTGATGATTCTGATTCTAAAAAGATGTCTAAATTAGAACTAAAAGATAAATTAACTAATATAATAGAAGATTCTGCTAAAAATATTGATGAGAATATCAAACCAAATACTCTAATTATATCAGAATTAAAAGAGATGTGTTTTGATGGAAAGTATGAAATTCTAGGATTAATTGGAATGGGAACTATACTCTATGATAAAGGAATGTTAGGGGCATTAAAAACAGCAGAGATTCATAAAGAGATGACTATAAAGAAATTTGAGAAATATGTTCTAAGTTACATTGCTATTGGTAGTTTATTTAGAGGGGATGCAAATCCAGGAGATATAGATGTTTCTATTGTTATAGATGACACTGATGTAAAAAAAATGCCTAGAGTTGAATTAAAAGAAAGATTAAGAGCAATAATTCAAGATATGGGTTTTAGTGCTTCAAAAGCTTCAGGAGTAAAAGCAAATTTTCATGTTCAAACACATATTTTAACAGATTTTTGGGATTCTGTTAAAGAAGCTCAACCTGTTATTTATACATTCTTAAGAGATGGAGTTCCTTTATTTGATAAAGGAGTGTTTATGCCATGGAAATTATTATTACATATGGGTAAATTAAAACCTAGTCCAGAAGCGATTGATATGAACATGGATCTTGGAGAGAGATTGTTAGAAAGAACAAAATCAAAGTTACTTGGGATGGTAGGAGAAGATTTATATTATGCTGCATTAAACCCAGCACAAGCCGCTATAATGTTGTATGGATTGCCTCCAACAACTCCAAGAGAGACTGTTAAAGTTATGGAAGAAATATTTGTTAAAAAAGAAAAATTACTAGAAAAAAAATATGTAGACATATTAGCTAAATTATTCAAATATTACAAAGATGTTGAACATGGTAGGGTTAGAGAAATTTCTGGAAAGGAAGTTGATTCTTTGTTAAAAGATTTAGAAGATTATATGAAAAGAATCAGAAAATTATTTACACAAATAGAGAAAAAATCTCAAGGAGAATCAGTATTGCATAATTATGATTCTTGTATTGCTATATCAAGAGATGCTTTGTTTATTAATGGAGTAAGAGAGATTAGTATTAAAAAATTAGAATCTTCATTTAAAGAAAATTTAGTTGATAAAGGATTGATCCCAGAAAAATTCTTAAGAATTTTAAAATTAATTGTAAAGTCTAAAAAAGATTACACTTCTAAAAAATTGAGTAAGCAAGAAATTGAAAAAGTAAACAAAGAAGCTATACTATTCATAAAAACTATGGTTGAATTTATACAAAGAAAAAGAGGAGTTGAATTAGAAAGAGCTAAGATTAGATTCAAATATGGAGAGAAGTATGGAGAAGTTTTATTATTAGATGATAAAGCATTTATAACAAATGATCTAGAGAAAAGAGAAGAAGTTTCTAAAGCTAAAATTAAAAATGGTAGCTTAATAGATATTGAAAAAAGTTCTTTAGAAGAGTTAGAAGAACAATTAAAGAAAGTTAAGATTCCTGAAAATGTTTTTATTAAAGAAAAAATATTTGAAGATTTGAGAAAGTTATATGGGAGGGATGTAGAAGTTTTAGTAAGCTATTAGAAACTTTTTTAAATAGAGATTCTCAATAAATTAAAATGAAAGGTATTATAGCAAATTTTAGAGGGGGAAAACATACTCAATATAATAATCATATGATCATAAAAGTTAGTTCTATAGATAATAAAGAAAAAGCTAATAAATTAGTAAATAAAAATGTTGTATGGAAAAGTCCTAAATCTAAAGAAATTAAAGGACAAATTGTTAAAGAACATGGAAATAGTGGTGCTGTAAGAGCCATATTTGAAAAAGGTCTTCCAGGACAAAGTATTGGAACAGAAGTGGAGATAGATAATGGCAGGATTGAGAAAAGGTAGATGTTATTCTAAATTAACAAGAGCATATACAAGAAAATCTAAATTTAGAAGAAAAGCTTTCATAAAATCAGTTCCACCTAGTAAAATAGTTAAGTATGATCTAGGAAACACAAAAAAGAAATTTAAAAAACAAGTTGATTTATGTTCTAAAGAAAGAATTCAAATTCGTCATAATGCATTAGAGTCTACAAGAGTAGGGGTAAATAGAAGATTAGTAAAAGCATTAGGAAATAATTATCATTTCAAATTAAGAGTTTATCCACATCATGTTTTAAGAGAAAATAAAGCATTGACTGGAGCTGGAGCAGATAGAATGAGCTCTGGTATGAAAAAAGCTTTTGGTAAAGCTATGGGTGTAGCAGCTCAAGTAAAGATTAATCAACCAATAATTAGTGTTTATGTAGATGAGAAAGATATGGATATTGCTAGAGATGCTTTAAAATATGGGATCCATAGACTTCCTTGTAAATGTTCTATAACTTAAATTCTATAAACAACTGTTTTACAATAATCTTTATATTTCATTACTCGAAATTATCTTTATGAAGATTATATGGTTTAATAAAATCAAAAAAGATAATATTGATTTAGTAGGTAAAAAATCTATTGATTTAAGTGAATTATATGATAAAGGATTACCCACTCCACCAGGATTTGTTTTAACAACTGAATCCTTTAAAGATTTTTTAGATTTTTCTGGAATAAGAACTACTATTTTAGATTTAATGAATAATCTAAATTTTGAAAATAATGAAAAATTAACACAAGTAATTGAAAAAATACAAGATTTAATCATAAGAGCACCTTTTCCTGATTATATTAATAAAGAAATTTTAGAGGAGTATAGTAATCTAAATGTTGACCCTGAAACTTTTAGTTATACGGCTGCATTAAGTATGATCAAATCTGGAAGAGAGCTCCCTTTTGTTGTTCTTAGACCTTCTACAATAAATGGATTAGATCCAGAGACATTTTTGGATATTAAAGGAAACACTAATCTTTTAGAAGCTATAAAACGATGTTGGTCATCACATTATAATAAAGAATTGGTCCATTATAGGGCAAAGAATAATATACCACATGACTCACTAGTCGCAATCATAATTCAAAAACAAATTCAACCTGATAAATCTGGAATTATTTTAATTAACAACGATATAACAATAAAATCAAATTATGGGATATCTGAAACAATTCTCTCAAACTTAGTACAACCAGATATTCATGTGGTAGATAAAAATAATTTCTTAGTTAAAGAAACAAGTATTGGATCTAAAGAATTTATGATTTATTTTGATGAAAATATTAAAAAAAATTCTAAAAGAAATTTAAGTTTTAAATCAGGAGAACAGACATTAAATGATTTAGAGATAAATAAATTAGTTGACCTTTCTATTAAGATAAAAGATTCTTATGGTCCAAAACAAATAGAATTTGCTATCAAAAGTGGCTCTGCATACATATTAAATTTAAAACCAATACAAGAAGAATTAATACAAAAAACTGAGATAGAAAATCCTAATCTAGAGACAATAACAAAAATCGGAGTAGATTTGGAAGAAACTAATGACTCAGATAAAGCTACTATAGATGCAGATAGTGTTTTTCTAAAATTAGAGAATATAATCAAGAAAAGACAAGTTAATCCAATGAGTCTAGTACAGGAAAATGATTATAATTACATTAATTTTTTGATTACTGAAATAGAAAAAGTTACGAGATCTTTTAGAAACAAAAACATCTTAATTAGAACTAGTGATATCATAAATGAAGATGAAAAAAATTCATTAATAGGTTGGAGAGGAATTAGAAGAGCTTTAGATGAAAGTGTTATACTAAGAGCAGAGTTTAATGCTATCAAAAAATTAAATGATTTAGGTTATGAAAAAATTAATATTGTTTTACCATTCATCACAACTATAAATGAATTAAGACAAGTAAAAGATTTAATGAAAGAAGTTGGGATTAGTAATGATATTGGAATAATGTTGGACACTCCTTCTAATTGTGAGATAATTGATAATTTTTGTAAGGAAGGAATAAAATTTGTTGTATTTGGAACTGATAATCTAACACAGTTAATGTTAGGAGTAGATAAATTTAATGATAGAACTGCTAAATTATTTAATGAGAAACATCCTTCTTTATTAAGAACTATACAAAAAGTAATTAGTGTATGTAGACAATTTAATATAGAAACTAATCTAATTGGAAGGATTAGTTCAGATCCAGAAATGATAGATTTTCTTGTTAGTGTTGGATTGAATTCTATAATAGTTAATTTAGAAGAGTTAGGTAGAGTAAAAGGAATAATCTCAAGAACAGAAAAAAGGTTAGTTGTTGAATAATTATTTTTCTGGTTTCATAAAAGGAAAGAAGATAACATCTCTTATTGTTGGACTATCAGTTAAAATCATAGCCAATCTATCAACTCCAATACCCATCCCTCCTGTAGGTGGCATTCCATATTCTAATGCTTTAATAAAATCTTCATCAACTGGATGATTTTCTTCATCAACTAATCTTTGGTTTGATTGTTTTTTTAATAACGTTCTTTGTAATTCTGGATCATTTAACTCAGAATAACCATTACCAATTTCCCATCCATAAACATATGGTTCTAATCTTTCAATTAAATGATGGTCTCCTCTTTTAGGTTTACATAATGGAGTAGACTCTTTAGGATGGTCTATAATAAATACAGGTTGAATTAATTTATCTTGAACTAAAGATTCAAATATCAATTCAATTGCCAATCCTCTATTAAAATCACCTTTATATTCTATATTATTTCCTTTCATATAACTCTTAATTTTTTTATCATCAAATTTATCAATATTAATTTTTAGATATTTTTTAATTGCATTTTTCATAGAAAGTTTTTTCCAAGGTTTTTTTAGTTCGATATCTTTACTTTGATATCTTATTTTAGTGGATTTGTTAACTTTTTTAGCCACGAAATTAACTAAATCTTCAGTTATTTTCATTATATCATTATAGTCTGCATAAGCCCAATAAAATTCTAACATACTAAACTCAGGATTATGAGATTTATCTACCCCTTCATTTCTAAAATTTTTGCTTATTGTATAAACTTTTTCAAATCCACCAATGATTAATCTTTTAAGATACAACTCAGGAGAAATAGATAAAAACATATCCATATTATATGCATTTATTTTTGTTTTGAAAGGACGGGCATTTGCTCCACCATATAATGGTTGTAATAAAGGAGTTTCTACTTCCATAAAACCTTTGGAGTTTAGAAATTCTCTTATTGCATTTATTATTTGAGATCTTTTTAAGAATATTTCTTTGACATCGTGATTCATTAATAAATCTAAATATCTTTGTCTATACCTTGTTTCTATATTTTTTAGCCCATGCCATTTTTCTGGAAGGGGCCTTAAAGATTTTGTTAATAACTCTAATTTTTTAACCCAAATAGATGTTTCCCCCTTCTTTGTTTTAAATATTATTCCATTAATACCTACAAAGTCTCCAATATCAAATTTTTTGAATAATTTATAATTTTGTTTCCCTATTTCATCTTCTTTAACATAAAATTGTATTCTCCCACTAAAATCTTGTAAATGTCCAAAAGAAACTTTTCCCATAATTCTTAATGACATAATTCTTCCAGCTAAACTGACTTTATCTTTTGTTTTTTCTTCTCTCTTTAATTTCTTAAATTTATCAAAAATGTCTCTAGAATTATCTTTTTTATCGAATTTGTAAGGATAAGGTTCAATATTATTTTTTCTTAATTCATTTAATTTTTGTTTTCTTTGAGCAACTAATCTATGTTCTTCTTCCATCTCATTAAAGGATTAATATATTATATAAATATTTTCTATTTTTTATTCAAACAAGCTTCTATAAACCCTATAAAAATAGGACTTGGGTTTAAAGGTTTAGAAGTAAATTCAGCATGATACTGAGTTCCTAAAAAGTAAGGATGGTCTTTCAATTCTAGAATCTGCATTATCTTTTTTTCAGGAGCTACTCCTGAAAATATCATTCCATTTTTTTCTAATGTTTCTATGTACTTTGGATTAACATTGTATCTATGTCTAAATCTTTCTCTAACTTTGTTATTTTTATATAACCTAAAAGCTAGAGTATTTTTTTTAAGATCCATATCAAAACCACCTAATCTCATTGTTCCACCTAAATCTTTTATTTCTTCTTGTTCTGGTAGAATATAAACAACTGGATCTTCTGTTTGTTTTATTTCTGTAGTATTTGCATTTTTTAAATCACAAACATTTCTTGCAAATTCAATAACTGCCATTTGAAATCCATAACATAATCCTAAGAAAGGAATTTTATTTTCTCTACAATATCTAATATATTCAATTTTTCCCTCAACACCCCTCTCTCCAAATCCACCTGGAACTATAACCCCATCAATATTTTTTAATTCTTCTTTGACATTATCTTTATTTAGATTAGTAGTCTCTATCCATTTTAGATTTATTTTAGCATTTAGATAAGGTGCAGAATGTTCAACTGCATTTAGTATACTTAAATAAGAATCATGAACTCCAGTATATTTTCCAGTGATGGCAATTGTAATATTTTTATTAGAATCATTTATTTTAGTTACTAAACTTTTCCATTCATTTGGGTCTATTAGATAGTTTTCTTTAATTTTTAGTCCTAGAGTATCTAAAATCATTTTGTCTATCTCTTTCTCTTTAAGAAATAGAGGGATATCATAGATTGTGTCAACATCATGTAGATTAATAACTCTATCAATTGGGACATTAGAACTTATACTTATTTTTTCTTTTATACTATCTTTAATTAACCCTTCACTTCTACAAACAATAATATTTGGTTGGATTCCTCGCTCCATCAAAGTTCTTATTCCTAACTGGGCTGCTTTACTTTTATGTTCTCCTAAAGTTCCAGGTTTTAATATGTAAGTTACATTGACAAAACAAACATTATCTTTTTTTTCTTCATAAGCTAGTTCTCTCATAGCTTCTAAAAAATAAGAATTTTCTAAGTCTCCTACAGTCCCTCCAACTTCAACAATAACTATATCTGGGTTGTAATTAAGAGCACATCTTCTTATAAAATGTTTAATTTCTCCACTTACATGAGGTACAAATTGAACATCTCTTCCTAGATATAATCCTGCTCTCTCTTTATCTACTATATTTTTAAATATTTTACCAGAGGTTAAGTAGTTATCTTTTGTTAGATTTTGATTTGTCATTCTTTCATATGACCCTAAATCTAAATCACATTCAGTTCCATCATCTAATACAAATACCTCACCATGTCTAAATGGATTTAATGTCCCTGCATCATAATTTAGATAACCATCAAATTTTATAGGATGAACTTTAAGTCCATTCCATTTTAATAAATTGCATAAAGAAGAAGTAAATGTTCCTTTTCCTACACCTGATATAACTGATCCTGTAACAATAATGTATTTTGTTTTATTTGAGATATATCCCTCTGGAAAAGATGAAAAGAACTCATCTGGTGTTTTGTTTGCTAAATCTTCTTTACGGACCATCCCGTTTTATAGAAAACTAAGTATAGTATATAAATAGGATTATGGTAAAGGATAGAAAGATTTAAATATAGAATTTAAGTCATCTTAATTAGGAAAAGAGGCTTCTATACAATAGATAAGGAGATAAAAAAATGACAACACAACCAATATTCATACTTCCTGAAGGGTACCAAAGAACAATGGGAAAAGATGCCCAAAGGAGTAATATCTTAGCTGCTAAACAAGTAGCTGAAACAGTAAGGACTACTTTAGGACCTAAAGGAATGGATAAAATGATAGTAGATTCTTTAGGTGATGTAACAGTTACTAATGATGGTGTAACAATTTTAGAAGAGATGAACATAGAAAATCCAGCTGCTAAAATGTTAGTAGAGGTAGCAAAAACCCAAGAAAATCAAGTTGGTGATGGAACTACTACAGCTGTTGTATTGGCTGGAGAATTATTAAAGAGTGCTGAAGATTTATTAGAAAAAGATATCCATCCAACTGTTATAGCTAAAGGTTATAGATTAGCTGCTGATAAATCTCAAGAGATTCTTGCTTCTATAGCTGAAGATATTTCTGAATCAGATAATGAAATATTAAAAAGTATTGCAATTACCGCAATGACAGGAAAAGGTGCGGAAGCTTCTAAAGAAAAATTAGCAGATTTAACTGTAGAAGGAATTAAGATGGTTGCAGATAAAGAGAATGATACATTACATATTGATATTGATAATGTTAAATTAGAAAAAAAAGTTGGAGATGGAACTGAAGATTCTGAATTAATTAAAGGAATTTTATTGGATAAAGAAAGAGTTCATTCAGGAATGCCAAGAATTGTTAAAGAAGCTAAAATTTTGTTGTTAGATACTACAATAGAAATTAAATCAACAGAAACTGATGCTAAAATTGAGATAAATGATCCTTTAAAATTACAAGAGTTTATTGATCAAGAAGAAAGAATGTTAAAAGAGATGACAGATAAAATAATAAATTCGGGAGCTAATGTTGTATTTTGTCAAAAAGGTATTGATGATATTGCACAACATTATTTAGCTAAATCTAATATCTATGCTTGTAGAAGAGTTAAAAAATCTGATATGGATAAATTAGCTAGAGCAACTGGAGCTAAAGTAATAACAAACTTAAAAGAGTTGTCTAATGAAGAGTTGGGAAGCTCTGGAGTAGTAGAAGAAACAAAAGTTGGAGATGAAGAAATGACTTTTGTTAAAGAATGTTCAAATCCAAAAGCTGTTACAATTTTAGTTAGAGGTGGAACTGAACATGTTGTTGATGAAGTCGAGAGAGCGATAAAAGATGCTATTGGGGATGTTGCAGCTGCATTAAGAGATGGAAAAGTTGTTGCAGGAGCCGGAGCACCTGAAGTAGAAACAGCTAAACAACTAAGAGATTATGCTAATAGTTTATCTGGAAGAGAACAATTAGCTGTATTAGCTTTTGCTGATTCTATTGAAATAATTCCAAGAACATTAGCAGAAAATGCTGGATTAGATCCAATTGATATGTTAACTGAATTAAAAAGTCAACATGATAAAAATGTTAAATGGGCAGGAATAGATGTTTTCTCTGGAAAAGTTGGAGATGCATGGAACTCTGGAGTTATTGAACCACTAAAAATAAAAACCCAAGCAGTTAAATCAGCTTCTGAAGTTGCTGAGTTAATCTTAAGGATTGATGATATTATAGCAGGTGTTGGAGATAAAGGTGGAGCAGGAATGCCTCCTAGTGGAATGGGTGGAATGCCACCTGGAATGATGTGATAAAAATGTCAGAAGTAGAAGTAGTTCAAGAAGGTAATCCTAATGCAAACATCAACATGTTTATTATGCTAGAATAAAGAGGGAGAGTACGTATAAAGTAGGATATCATTGGTGGTGTGATGAGTTAGGATGTAAAAGGCATGAGAGAGCAGATGATCGTGAAACTTTATCTTTTCCTCCAAAATCTTTTGTTAAAGGGCAAGTCCCATATTCAAATCATGCTTCATTTTATACGCATAGAGCAAATAACGAAGGTAAGTTAGAAGGAGCATTAAATCAAAATGAATTCCAAAAATTCTCTGAAGCTTTTGGAGGGAAATCAAAGGATGTACTTTTCTAAAGAATTATAAGACAATATTTTTATAAAGAATATTTTAGTATACTATCTTAAAAAAGAGATTAATTAACTAAGAAACTTTAAATACAAAAATTCTTTATTATTTTTATGAAAAAAAGAGGTTTTATCTTAATACTTCTAGTTCTATTTATATTATCATTAAATTTTGTTTCATCTCAAGAAAGAGATATCTCTTTTAGAAATCTTGGTTCAGGAGGTATAGTAACTGGATTTATTTCAGAGCCTATTAATGCTAAAATCTCTAAAGTAACTATTTATGTTAGTGATGAAGAAAAGGGGCAGATTTTACGAGTTGAGAATGTTAACTCCGAATTTGATTCTGGAATTTTTTTAGGCAATACCCCAAGAATTGGCAGTCGAACTTTTACTGAAGTATATATTGAATTTTCTCCAACATATGTAGAGAGATTAAGATTAAATTATCCTGGCGATGTTAACATAGCTAGAGTGGGGTCTAGTGTATTCTTATCTTGTTCTTGTTCTAGTGGAGACGTTTGTTGTAGTAACTCTTGTGATTTGGATTCAGGGGGGGAGAGAGATGGAATTGAATGTTGTAGTGGTGGAAAAGAACCTTATCACCAAATTAGTTGTAAACAAGCTGGATACTTTGAAGGATTAAGTTATTTTACTACATCTCAAACAAAAAGTTGCAGTATTAATGGGTGGAGTTGTTCAGGGGGTTCAAAGATTACATGTTCTAAACAAACTGTTTGTGATACTTTTGGAGCTAAAACATGTTATTTCTCTAGTGCATCTCAAGGCACACCTAGTGTTCCTACTTTTAAACAACCATCAGGAGAATCATTCACTGGAAATTTGAACGATCCTCAGTGTTTTGATAATATTGATAATGATTGTGATGGTTTTACTGATATTAATGATCCTGATTGTAGAGAATGTGAAGAAGGACAAACAAAAAGCTGTTCAAATCAAGATGGTGTTTGTAGTGGAAGTAAACATTTATGTGTAGATGGAAGATACCAGTCATGTGATTACAACACTATCTCTACTTATAGTCAAACAGAAGTATGTATAGATAATCTAGATAACAATTGTGATGGGACAGTAGACGAGGGTTGTGTTTGTAATACTGGAAGTAAAAGGCCTTGTGGAATTGATGAAGGGGTTTGTGAAAAAGGTGAGCAAACATGTCAAAATGGGTTATGGGGCACTTTATGTGAGGGTGGAATAAAAAGTTCTGAAGAGATATGTGATGGTTTAGATAACAATTGTGATGGAACAGTAGACGAAGGGTATAAACTTGGAGGAGTATGTAGTGTTGGATTTGGGATATGTCAAAATTCTGGAGTGTTTGAATGTAAAGGCAGGGATATAGTAGGATGTAGTGCAAGTTTAGGTTCCTCTTCAGTAGAAATATGTGATAATATAGATAATAATTGTAATGGAGCAGTAGATGAGGGTTGTCAATTAGTTAACACAGAATCAACACCCTTAGGAACAACACAACTAAAAAGTATGATCTTAGAAGAGGTAGAAGGAGTATTAGGAAACATAAAAGAAGAAGATCAAGAACAACAAGAAGAAATTGAAATTTTATTAGAAGAAATAAAACAAGAAGAAATTGAAGTAGAAGAAAAAGGAATAAGAAAAAAAGCAAGTGATTTGTTTAGTGGGTTATTAGGAGAGATAAGATCAACAACTATAACTGAAACTCCAGAAGTAGAAACTTTATGTGGTAATGGAGTAATAGATTCAGGAGAAACTTGTAATAATTGTAGAGATGCTGTATGCTCCATAGATCAATATTGTGATAATAGTGGACAATGTGTTACAAGATCTAATCTAAGTTCTTTTTTTAGATGGTTAGTAATAACTTTAATCTTAGTTCCAAGTTTAGTTTATTTGTATTATCATGTTAAAAAAAGAAAGATTTCAAAACAAGATATTGGAATATTTATTGTAGCTTTATTATTTATTGTATTTTCATTAGTTATATTATATCTAAATTTATCTACAATTTCTTTTTCTTTGATAAGTGGGGTAGATCATAGTGCTACAATAATAATTGAATCAGATGTTAATAATAGATTATATGAATTGTATCAAGAAAGTGGAGATGTAGAATTTGTGGCTTGTATAAAAGGAGATTATAATAATGGAAGATATCAAATTTATGATTTAGAAGAAGTTCCAACTGTAAGTAAAAGTATAGCTGCAATAGAAGCACAAGATTGTTCTAAATTAAATAATCTAGGAACAATTCATAGTCACCCTGACGGAATTTGTGAACCAAGCAAACAAGATATTTATACCTTTGGCCAAAAGAATGATCTATTAATGGGAATTATATGTAAGAAAGATAATTATGGATTTTTTACAAAAAAGAATTTTGATAAATCAATGTTTTATTTAATTAAAGATGTAGGGGTTACAGAAGAATTCAAGAAAGAATCTTCTCCTTTTTCTTTAATAATAATTTTATTGTCTTTATTAGCTGCTTATCTAATTATGAGATTTAAAGATAAGATTCTAGATATCTTAAAATTGTTTAAAAAAAAGAAATATACAAATCTATTAATCATTATGAATCTAATGAATAAAACAGAAAAAATAATGATTAATAGATTAATTAAAACAGATGGACTTCTAAAACAAGATTTGATGAATAAATTAGGATTGTCTAAATCAAGTTTTAATGATGCTATACTAAGATTACAAAGAAGTAGTTTAATTGTTATTAAAAAAGCAGGGGATGGAGAAAGAGTTTATTTAAGTGCAAGAGCCAAGAATTAAGATATAGCAACATTTTTATATTAGAATAATCCTTTTATATTATGCCAAAAAAAGGAGAAAAAAAGACAACCAAAACTTCTGATAGTGTATCAAAACAATTAGTAAGTAGTAGTGTAGCATTACAAGATAAAACTGTAGAATTATTATTGGTTGTAAATAAACTTGTTAAAAGATTAGATGATATGGTTAGTGTGTTTGAAGAAGCATCTAAACATATTAAATCTGGATTAGATGAACCAATTGCAAAAAGACTAGAAGAGTTGTTAGAACAAAATAAGAATATAGCAAGAGGTTTAATTTTATTAGAAAGATATGTAAAAGAAAAAACAGGTATGAGTAATTTCCCACCACCAAAGCCATTACATAAAGAAGGATTCTAAAATGGATCTTAAATTCATAAGAGAAGATTTTCCTCATAAAGCAGATTCTGATGAGTTAAATGATATAGTCGGGTTGCTTCATAAGAATGTAGCTAAAGAAAAAGAGGCTAAAATTGGAGAAAGATTTCTAAGGGCATTATTTTTAGGATATAAAACCCTGCATCAAAAAAGTGAAGAAAAACTAAGACAAAAAGCAATTTCAACTGAAAAAGTTCAAAGATTAATAAGACCTATAGCCCATCAAACAATAAAACAACAAATTCCTGATATTAGAAATGAACCAACATTAAAAACTCCAACTCCAATTAAAACCCCAGAAAAAAGTTTAGAATCTTCTTATACTTTATTACTTTCTGATAAAAAAGTATTAGCCAGAGCTGTTATATCTAAAGAGATAGGAAAGTATCACTATAAATTAATAGAACCTTCAATAAATATGAATATGTTAAAGTTAGTAAAAGAATACATCATCAAAAAATATAAGAAAGATAAAGAAGTATTGAAGGATGATAAACTAATTCTAAAAAGAATAAAAAAAGCTTCTAGAAAAACAAAAATGGGGTATAAAGAAGAAGTTTTACAAGATGTCAAATATTATCTATATAGAGATTTAGATAATTTTAGTAAAATTGATCCTTTATTTCATGATCATAACTTAAATTCTATCATTTGTGAAGGGGTAAACAAACCTATATTAGTTGATTATCAAAATGAAAGAATGGAAACTAATGTTATATTTAGTAATAATGAAGGATTAAATTCTTTAATCAATAAATTTGCAGAAAAAACAAATACAGAAATAAATTCTAGCAATCCAATATTAAATGTAAGATATAACGAATTTAGAATTCAAGCAAATCTTGGATCAGGAGTTGTAAGTTCTAGATTTATAATAAAAAGAGAATTAAATATTTAAAAATTTCTTTTAGATAATATTATATCTAAAGACCATTTCTTAGCTCCGTATATTGCTAAAACTAAAAATGCAGCAAAATAAAGTAAAGCTAGCTCTCCTCCATTTAATATTGGGATATATTGAAGTTTTTTTGTAAAAATATCTAAAATTCCAACATGGGCATAAAAGTAAGCTACTAGCATTTCTAAAGCAGCAATTGATGCAACTATTTTTGTAAACAATCCTAAAGCTATTGATAACCCTCCAAAAAATTCAATTATTCCAGCAAACCAAAATAAACTAAACAACTCTACAGAATTTCCACCCAACATTCCAAAAAGTTTTTGTATACTATGTTGCATGAACATTAATCCAATTACCACTCTAAATACAAAGTAAAGATAGTTTTCACAGTTTCTAGAGGATCTATTAAACATAATAAATTAAAATAAGAATATATTTAAATAATTTTCGATGAAACTAGCATTAAGCGATGGTAGTTTAGTGGCCTAGAATATGACGTTGCCAACGTTGTGACCCGGGTTCAAATCCCGGCCATCGCATTTATTCTTTTAACATTTCATAAATATCTTTAATCATTTCAGCAGCTATATGTGGGTGCCAAAAGTTCAAAAATCCAGATCCTTCAACTTGTATTATTGTTTTATTTTTTAAAGGAGATAATTTTCTTTTAGGACCAAATGAAGTATCTCCAAAAAAAGCATTTTCAAAAGTTACTTGTGGGGTAGGCATATTTTCTAATGCATTTTTTACTCCCTCTAAATAATTATGTGGAGTTAAATTATCATTAATTCTTCTTTTAGCTATTTTGTCTCCATAAAAATTAATTTTTTCTAAATCTTTTTTTAAACTATCTCTAAATATGGCTCCAATTTTATCATAGTTTAATGTTTTATATATCCTTAATATGTTTAATATCATTCTTTTTGATTCATAGATTATAGCATCTTTATAATCATCTGTAATTTTATCTAAAAAATAATAATATTTTCCATTTATCTCTTCAACAATCTCTTTGACTAATTTATTTTTTATTTTTTCTCCACTAAATGTTGTGATATCCATTATACTAGGAATAAATTTTACTTTAGGAAAAGCTTTATGGACTATGATTATACATTCTCCTTTACTAACATCATCCCAAAAACTTTGATAAATTTTTAATCTTTTTTCATAATCATTTTCATCTTTAGCTACCCATCCATATTTTTTCATATATGAATATCTTTTATTAACATCTTCTTTATTCAAAAAAATGTTAAAATGATCTAAAGCGTCTTTTAGTTTTGGAATATCCCTATTAAAATCAATTCCCCATAACCTTTCTCTTGGCATACTACTAACAATCAACCTCCCACCTAGTCTTTTCCAACATAAACTAGCTACTGTCTCAGAATGATCATCTCTAGAAGTTACAACATCTAATGCTGGTCCAGAATGTGGAGCAACTATAAATGGCTCTTTTTTCCCATCTTTATAAACTGTGTATCCTCTGTTAAATTCAGACTTCATCTACATTATTATTCATAAATTATTTAAATCTTTATCTGTTTAATGGAATATGGAATGGAAACAAAAATTTTTAGATAGATATGAAAAACTAACAGATCTAGATGAATTTGTAGATATCTCTTCCAAACCTTTAAGAAAATCTCTAAGAGTTAATACATTAAAAACTAATGTAAAAGAAATTAAATCTAGATTTAAAGATCACAATTTAGAGAAAATTCCTTGGTGTAAAGAAGGGTTTTGGTTAAAAGGACAAGTTATTGGAAATACATTAGAACATTTTTTAGGTTATATTTATTTACAAGAAGCTGCTTCTATGATCCCTCCTATAGTCTTAGATCCTAAGGATGAAATTGTTTTAGATATGTGTGCTTCTCCAGGTTCAAAAACAACACAATTATCTTCATTAATGAAAAATAAAGGATTGATTGTAGCTAATGATATCAATATTAATAGATTAAAACCATTATCTATCAACCTACAAAGATGTGGAGTTTCTAATGTAATAATGACTAAAATGGAAGGAAGGTTCTTCAAACAAGAATTTGACAAAATTTTAGTTGATGCTCCTTGTTCTGGAATAGGAACTATAAGAAAATCTCCTAATACTCCATTAATATGGAATCCAAATGCTATTAAGAGGATAGCAGGAATACAAAGACAATTATTATTTACTGCATTTAATATTCTAAAACAAAAAGGAACTTTAGTTTATTCTACTTGTACTTTAGAACCTGAAGAAAATGAAGGTGTGATAAATTCTTTATTAGAAAAGTATGATGATGCTAAACTTGAAAAAATTAATTTAGATATCAAAAGAAGTCCTGCTATATTAGAATTTGAAAATAAAAAGTATAATGAAGAAATTAAAAAATGTTTAAGGATTTGGCCTCAAGATAATGATACAGAAGGATTTTTTGTTGCTAAAATAACTAAAGAATAATTATCCTTTACTCAAATCTTTTTTCTTCAAAACATTTTTTCTAAATACAACAAATTTATGAGAAAATCTAGCTGTTATTGAGGATAAGATTATTGTATACAATAAAAATAAGAAGGATAAATTTATTACTTTATCTAATCCTTGGATACTATAAGAACCTAAGAAAAAAATCATTGTAGCAACAGCAACACCTTTAGCAGAGTTTAATGTCATGAATATCTTTTCTTTAAGTTTTATATTAACACTATAAAAAACAATACTTACAGCTAAATATCTTACTAAGAGATATAATAAGAATAATATTAAAGATTTAATTAAAAAATTAACATCCAATGGGATCTTTATTACTAACCCTAATAAAATAAACACAATTATCTTTAAGAAATTTGTAAATATTGAAGAAAAATGTTGTATTTGATCTTTATTTCTTACACTTATAACTCCAAAAACTATTCCAAATGTAGTTACAGCTAATATTCCATTTCCTCCAATATTTTCTGATAAGGTATAAGTTAATAATGCTGTAGCAATAACAACTAAAGGAGATAATAATTCTTGATAAGTTTTTTTCATTAAAGAAAAAACTATTATTCCAATCAAAAATCCTGTTCCTACTCCTGTCATGATTCCTTGTAAGAATTTTACAGCTAAAACATTAGCACTTAATACTCCAAAATAAAAATCTAGAGCAATAAATGGAATTAACACAGTTAAAGGAGTGTTAATTATAGACTCAAATCGTAAAATTTCTGCTATTTTTTCTTTTTTATCCTTAAATATAGATAATATTATTTCAGGAGATGTTCCTGCCATCAATGCCCCAAATATAGCACTTATGACTAAAGATCTAACACTAAAGATAACCTTAGCAAATAATACATGGGCACCCAATGTAATGATTATCATGCTAAGTAATAAAAAAGTAAATGCCAATTTTAATGCTGGAGGAGAAAATTGATATATTTCTTTAACTTTAAATTGAGATGTTGAATCAAATAAAATCATTATTAATGCAAAAATTGCGAAGCTTGTAATAAAATCTTGATCAAAAGTAAATAAATTAGTAAATCCCAACCCTAATCCAGTTAGTATTAGTAATAATAAAGAAGGAATTTTTATTTTATTAGCTATCAATGTTATGATTATCCCTGCTAATATAATAAATGATAATAAAGATAGAGTTGTTAGTTGTGATGTCATATTACCTCTTTTTTGATATAGAAACCTATTTATTCTTATTAATGTTTCGATTCTATTATGAATAAATTGCTTGATGAAGTATTAAAAAAAATAAAACCATCTAAAGAAGAAATTTCTAAAGTTAATATTATCTTAGATAATATTGTTAACAAGATTAAAATAAGTAAAGCTAAAGTAGAATTAGGGGGATCTGGAGCTAAAGATACATGGTTAAGTAATACAAATGATATTGATGTCTATGTTAAATTCGATTTTAAGAATTATAATAATAAAGATATCTCTTCAATATTAGAAAAATCATTAAAAAATAATTTTAAAATTATTAGATTACATGGAAGTAGGGATTATTTTCAATTAAAACAAAAAGGATTTACAATTGAGGTTATTCCTATATTAAATATAAAAAAAGTAAGTGAAGCTAAAAATATAACAGACATAAGTCCTTTTCATGTTAAATTTGTTAAAAAACATAAAAAAGGAGATCAAATAAGATTAGTTAAATCATTTTGTAAAGCACAAGATTGTTATGGGGCTGAAAGTTATATTAGAGGTTTTTCTGGATATGTCCTAGAGATATTAACTGTTAAGTATGGCAATTTTAATAGTTTTATAAAAAATGTTTCTAAGTGGAAAGATAAACAATATATTGGAAATAAAGATCTAATCAAAAAATTGAATAAATCAAAAAAAGAATCTCCATTAATCTTAATAGATCCTGTAGATCCAAATAGAAATGCTGCATCTGCTTTAAATATTGAAAATTATAACAAATTAATAAAAGCATCTAAATCTTATATCAAAAAACCTTCCATCAAACATTTTGAAAAAAAAGAATTTAGTTTAGATTTATTAAAAAATAAATATAAAAATAAAAAACTTGTAATTTTAGAAGTAGATCCATTAAAAGGAAAAAAAGATGTTGTTGGAGCAAAACTCCTAAAAACTTTAAATTATATTGCCATGAAACTAAAATCAAATGACTTTAAATTATCAAAATATGATTGGGCATGGAATGAAAAAGCTATTTTTTATTATATCTTAGACAAAAAATCATTATCAAAAAATAAAGAGCATAAAGGTCCACCAATAAAAAATATAGTAGCTATAGAAAATTTCAGAAAAAAATGGAAAAATTATAAAATAAAAAATAAGTATGCTTATGTAATCATAAAAAGAAAGTTTATTGATCCTGAGAAATTTATTAAATATTTAATAAAAAATGATAAACATATTAAGGATATGGTTAAATTAGTAAAGTTTAAATAGTTGAATTTGATGGTAATAGTATGCCTAGAAAAAAAGTTGTTAAAAAAGGTACCTACTTTGAATAATGAAACTAAAACATTAGTTTTAGCAATTCTTGTTATATTAGCGATTGCATTAGTTATTGCAAATTTTGGAAGTATTACTGGAACAGTTGTTAAAGAAAAAAAACCTTCAACAAAAGTTATATTTGCTAAAGAAGTTTTAACTCCAGGATCATATGTTGAGTTTGAGATTACACCAAGTAAATTTGGAGTAAACAAAAAATATAGGATATGTGATGATGGAGATAGATGTCATATAAGAGCATATATGCAATGTAGCAGTTTTAATTGTAGAACAAAAGTCTCAGAGAGATATAAAACATGGCCAAGTTGGGAAGAAGGAGTTTATTACATTAAATTATTTGATTATGAAATAAGGGATTTTACAAAACATTATTTTACTTTATCTTAATTTTAAATTTGAATGAATGGAAAGATTTATAAACATATTAAATCCAGTTAGAATAACTGGTTCTGATAACATGACAAAAGAAACATTACAGTCTGGAACAACAACATTAGGAATGGTGTGTAAAGAAGGAGTAGTGCTAGCTGCAGATAGAAGAGCTACATTAGGTGGAAGGATAGTCGCTCATAAAAAAACACAAAAGATAGCTAAATTAAATAATGAAATGGCAGTAACATGGGCAGGTTCAGTGTCAGATATTCAATTATTAACTAAAATAATAAAAGCACAAATTAGATTAATAGAACTTAGAAGAAATAAAAAATTAAAAGTAAAAGAAGTTGCAAATATGACAGGTTCTTTATTATATTCTCACATTAGACAATTTTTTCCAGGAATTGTTGCTTTTCTTTTAGGTGGAAAAGATGAAGAAGGAACATACCTATATGAATTAGGTCCAGATGGAAGTATATTGATGCATGATGATTATGTAACAGATGGTTCAGGTATGATGTATGCAATGGGAGTTCTAGAAGCTAATTATAAAAAAGATATTTCAATTAATGAAGGTGTTAAACTAGCTGTTAAATCTATTAGTGCATCCATACAAAGAGATACAGCATCAGGAAATGGAATAGATGTTTATACCATAACAAAAGACGGAGTAAAAAAAGTTTTAGCAAAAGAAGTTAATATGAGCATCTCAATGTAGAAGTAATTCTCAAGATTAAGAAAAATGGCAGATATATTACAAGAGATATTAAAGTATATTCCAGATAACGCTAACATAAGCGATACTGTTTTTGAAGGAGCTAACATAGTTATCTATACAAAAAATAAAGATTTCTTTTTTGATAGTAATGGAGTAATAAAGAAGATAGTAGATGATATCAAAAAAAGAGTTGAGTTAAGACCTGATCCAAGTATTTGTTTAGATCCAGAAAAAGCAAAAGAAGTTATTGAATCTATACTTCCAAAAGATGCAGGAATAGCTAATGTTATCTTTGATTCTCAAAGATCAAGAGTGATAATAGAAGCAGAAAAACCTGGGTTAGCTATTGGAAAACAAGGAGAATTATTAAAAGAGGTTAAGAAACAAACTTTATGGGTGCCATTTATTCAAAGAACTCCTGCAATTAAATCAAAATTAATAGAAAATATAAGACATGTTCTTTATGAGAATAGTGATTTTAGAAGAAAATTTCTCCATAAAATTGGTAAAAGAATTTATGGTGGATGGACTAAAGATAAAAAGCATGAATGGGTAAGGATTACTTATTTAGGAGCAGGAAGACAAGTTGGTAGAAGTTGTTTATTATTACAAACTCCTGAATCAAGAGTGTTATTAGATTGTGGTATTCATCCAGGTAGAAATATAAATGATCAAGAATCAGTTCCATTTTTCGATGCCCCTGAGTTTAATATTAACGATATAGATGCAGTTGTATTGTCTCATAGTCATCTAGACCATAGTGCGTTAGTTCCTTATTTATATAAGATGGGTTATGAAGGCCCTGTTTATTGTACAGCACCTTGTAGAGATATAACTTCTTTAATGGCTCTAGATTTTGTAGGGATTGCTCAAAAAGAAGCTCAAGATTCTTTATACTCAAGTACAGATGTCAAAAATATGGTTAAACATACAATATGTTTGAATTATGAAGAAGTAACTGATATAACTCCTGATATTAGATTAACATTCTACAATTCAGGACATACATTGGGAAGTGTCATTTCTCATTTGCATATTGGAAATGGATTACATAATTTAGTTTATACTGGGGACTTTTTATATGAAAACACAAATTTATTAGCATCTGCTGTTAATAGATTTCCAAGAGTTGAAAGTATTATTATGGAAGCAACTTATGGTGGTAGAGATGATATGAATCCTACAAGAAAGGAATGTGAAGAGTATTTACTAAAAACAATTAAAACAACAATCGATAGAAAAGGCAAGGTTTTAATGCCAGTTTTAGGTGTAGGAAGATCCCAAGAAATGATGTTGATATTAGAGAGAGCTATGAGGGAAAATTTAATTCCAAAGATCCCAATTTATGTTCAAGGTATTGTTTGGGATGTAACAGCAATTCATACAACTTATCCTGATTTTTTTAATCCTAAAGTTAAAAGAAATATTTTTCATAGAGATGAAAATCCATTTTTAAGTGATATATTCAAAAAAGTTGGATCTCAAAAAGAACAACAACAAATTATTGATAAAGGTGAGCCATGCATAATCTTTGCAACATCTGGTATGATGAATGGTGGGGCTTCTAAAGAATATTTTAGACAATTAGGTGGAAATCCTAAACATAGTTTGATTTTAACATGTTATCAAGTAGATGGAACTTTTGGTAGAAGAGTGATTAATGGAGATAGAGAAATAAATTTTGGATCAGCTGAAAAACCTGAAATAATTAGTATAAAAATGGATGTACATATGATTAGTGGATTCTCTGGACATAGTTCTAGAAATCAATTATTAAGCTATATAAAAAATATGGATCCAAAACCAAGAAGAGTTTTAACATTACATGGAGAAAGTTCTAAATGTTTAGATTTAGCTAGTTCTTTACATAAAATAAACAAAATTGAGACTGAAGCTCCTAGAAATTTAGAAAGTGTAAGATTAAAATAATTTTATTCTTTTAACATATCAATAGATTTTCTTCCAGCATAACTTTCATCAGCATAATGCCAAAATTTAATCTCTTTTTCACCTAACTTCCAACATAATAAGATCTCTCTTCCTTCTAACATAGAATAAAAATCAACTATGCCCAAATCTGCATCTTTTACAATACAACCTAGATTAGTAAGCATTTCTATCTTTTTGTATAAATTATAGTATAATCTATGAAAATTTTTATTCACAGAAATATCATTTTTAATTGATTTTAATTCATCTTCATAATCAACTGAAATGGAATTGATCATACTAAGATGGTTATTAATTTTCATTATTTGAATTAGTATTTTAGAAAGTTTTGGGATTAAAGAGTTAGCTTCTTCTATTTTAAAATATTTTTTTGTTATCAACTCCATAATAATGCTAAGTTTATATTTTTTTTAAAGGTTTTGTTTTGATTGTTTCAATTAGTTCACATGCTTTACATATATCGCTAGAACATGGTTCCCCACAATTTTTACATGATCTTATTTCAGCATTTTCAAATTTTTTCTTTAATAATGGGAGTTCTTCTATAAATGAGTTGATTATAGCATTTTTAGTTCCATTTTGCTTCTGTTCGAAGTTATTTAATAACATTCTTACTTCAGATCTATAAGATTTTTTAGAATTAGGGCATTCATTAAAATCTACTGGGAATTTTTTTATAAATGAATAAGTCGCAACTTCTTTTTCCATTAAAAAGTATAATGGTTTTATTCTTGGGATGAATTTTTTATCTTTTCTAACTCCAGTTGTTGGACCAAGACGAGCTGATCTTTCTAAATTTCCTCTAAATAAATTCATTAAAACATTTTGTGCTTCATCATCTAAATTATGACCTGTAGCTAATTTATCAACTTTTAATTCTCTAGCTTTTGAGTTTAATAAAAGTCTTCTCAATACACCACAAGCACTACATGGTTTTAAATGGATTTTATCTTTGATGATATCTAAAGACATTCCAAATTCTTTTTTAAAAGAATAAATATTCAAATCTAAATCATTTTCTTTACAATATTTTTTTAATAAATTTAAATCTCTATAATTTTGTATTCCTTCATCTATTGCTATCACTTTAACTTTAATATCTCTTTTTTTATTAGCTAATAAACTGATAATATTTAATACAGCAAAAGAATCTTTTCCTCCAGAAACTGCAACACCTATTACATCTTTACTATCTATTAAATTATATTTTGATATTGTTCTAAATGCTTTTTTTTCAAAGTATTTAACAAAACATGATTTACATAATTTTACATTATTATTTGTTAGTTCAATTACTGGTTTGAGACTACAATTTTTACATACCATTTTAATTTTTTAGAATAAAGATTTATAAAACTTATCTAACCAATTTTAACTTTCTTAATAATTTTTTAAATGTTCCTTCTTCAATTTCTTCTTCATACTCTCTATTTAATAATGCAGCTGCTAATTTTTTATAACTTACTGCAGCATTACTTTTAGGGTGAGTATAAACTACAACATCTTTCATTATTAATGCTTCCCTTATAGATTCATCTTCTGGAATTTCACCAACAACTTTTTTATCAAGCATAATTTCTATATTTTTTACAGATAAATCTCCTCTTTCTTCTTTAGTTCTAGTTAACACTACTCCAGTTACTTTTTTTCCTAATTCTTCTGCTACTTTAATTGTTTTTAGTGCATCTGTTATTGCAGGAAGTTCTGGATTTGTAACAATTAATATCTCATCTCCAGATTCAATTGCTAGTAACGCTTCTCTTCCTAACCCTGCTGCAGAATCTATCAAAACTAAATCAGTTGTGCCCAACAATCCTCTTAGAACCCTTCTTAAATTTCCAGGATTTGTATTTTTCATCTCATTAATTGAGATTCCAGCAGGAACAATTTTTGTTCCAACAGGATGTAAATAAACTGCTTCACTTATATGATTCTTTCCTTGTAAAGCATGATTTAAATTAATTGGAACAATTGGAACTCCTAGATGAACACCTACATTGGGTGTGGTCAAATTTGCATCAACAACTGTGGTATCCTTACCAAAATAAGTAAATGCTGCCCCTAAGTTGATAGAAGTAGTACTTTTACCCACTCCTCCTTTTCCAGATATACATGTAATGTATCTTGTCATCTTCCTTTGAATTCATGTGAGAATCCTACAAATTCTTTTGTTTTTTCATAGAATTCTTTTATCTTTTCTACATCTACTTCATGTTTTGGCGTTACTAATGTTACATGCTTTCTATACTCTTCTCTTGGTTTAAATGTAGCTTTATCTATTGTTCTAAGTAAATAATAGAACTTTATATAATCTCTCATTTCTTTAGTTTTAACTATTTTTTTAATTAATTCAATTTTTTCAATAGGGGATTTAGGAATAGTTTTAATTCTTTTCTTATCTTTAGACTTTTCTAGCATTTCTTCAACAGAATGATCAAACGCAGATATGAATCTTTTTATTATACTCTTAATTACATCAACCGTTCTTGTATACTTTAATGTTACATATAACAAATGGTCTGCTCTCTTTAGTTGAGATTGAGCATCTTCAATACTGTCTGATTCTTCTATCATGTTCTCTAAAAATATTGTTTAACTTCCCTATAAATGTTTTTGATTTGGCTAGATATTCTTTTAGTTTTTCTATTGTTAATGATTTCATCCTATAATCTTCACTACATATAATATATCTATCATTTCTACTAAATTCAATTGGAGATGTTTTTCTATGATCTACAATCTGTTTTAAATCATTGATTAATAAAACAAATTCTCTATCTATATTATACCTTGGAGCACATTTTGTTTTAAAAACTTCTAGTTTCACATTAAAGTTATCAGAGAAAGGAGAAATTCTTTTATACATTCTGTCATAATATAAAATTGCGTCCATTCCTTTTGATAATGAATTGTATAAATTTTCAATTATTGTTATCATTAATTTATTTTCTCTTACTGTAGGATAAGTTATGTAAGTTAAATGATCTGCTGTGTTAAATAACATATTTGCTTCTTTTATTAAACTCCTTAAAACTTCCATATATATTCATAGTTGGAAAATATATAAATATTATTGATTTAAAGATAAGATTGCTGCAGCCAAATCTTTTTCTTTTTCTAAAGCTTCAATTGCTTCTTCTTTAGAACAGTTAGTTTGTTCCATTACAGTTTTAACATCTTCTTCATTGAACAATTCTTTTTCTTGTTCTTCTATATCTCCAGTAATTTGAAATGTTTCTTGACCCATCATGTTTACTTTAACTACATTTGGGTTTCTTATTACTAAATCTTTATCTTTTGTTTTTATTAAAACTTCAGAAGCTTCTATATCTTCTTGTTTTACTCCAAGCTTTTTCATAGCTTTTTCTAATTGTTTTGGATTTACGTTTGGAAACATTTTAACTTAAAAATCTGGAACCAACCCTAAAAAGAATCAATTCTATTATTACAACTATTAGTATGAAAGCAATAACATAATGAGGTTTAAATTGTAATTTACTTTTATAATCTTCAAAATATCTTACTAATCCTCCTCCTGAAGAAGGCATTTGTATTTTTTCATCTGCCATTTTAGTTTGTGATTAGATTAGTATAAAAATCTTTTGTTTTAGAAAACATTAAAAATAAGTTAATATTCATAATAAAATGAGGTGGATAATTCTTATATTAATGATATTAATCCTTGCTAATATATCCTTAGCTGATAAATTAAAGACAAATGAAAATATGGTTGTTAGTAATAGTAATCTAACTTTAAATGGTGTTAGTCCTAACTCAATAAAAATAGATGTCGATGGCCAAGGTGCTATTTTAAATGAATTTGAAACTAAAATTGTTAATGGATTAGAGATAGAAGTTTTAGAAATTTTTTATGCTGGTGACGATGAAATTAATTATGCAGATATATCTGCTTCTTCAATCTATATATGTGGAGATGATAAATGTGATGATGTAGAAAAAAATAATTGTTGTTCAGATTGTGGATGTAAATCAGGATATGAATGTAGTAATGAACAATGTAAATTGATTATAATTCCAGAATGTAAAGAGGATGTAGATTGTGATGATAAAGATTCTATTACAGAAGATACTTGTAAAAAGAAAAAATGCTATCATCAATTTTTTTGTATTAAAACCTCTCAATGTGAAGATAATGAAGAATGCACAAAAGATTATTGTGAAGATGGAACATGTTTTAATGAAGATATTTCTGGTTGTGGAGTTCAAGAAGAGATTGAAGTAGTAGAAGAAGTTGAAGTAGTAGAAGAAATTAAAGAAGAACCTCAACAAATAAAAGAAGAGATTAAAGAAGAAGTTAAAGATCAAACTAAAGAAGTAATCCAAGAAAAAACAAATTTTTTATCTAAAGTTAAAAATTTCTTTAAAAAATTAGTAACTGGAAGATTATTTACAGGATAATTAAATAATTTAGAAAGTTTTATAAGTTTGTCACTTCTTCTAAAATTTATAGTAATAAAGAAAAATGTTAGAGATTAATTTCCCAGTTTATAGAATTCTTAGGAAAGGTGAGTCAGATCGCAATTATGATTATAATGGATCTGAAGGAAATAATGAAAATGAAGGTTATGTTATAGCACAAACAAGTGTTAGTGCACATAAAGCATTTTGTACTCAAGGGATATCTATTGCTCGTGGAAGTAGAGTTGAGATAGAAACGTGTAGTGATTCAATTATAATTGATGGGGCTGATAGGGAGATCTTATTAAGCATTAAAGAGACTATAGAAGAACGTCTTTCTGAAATAGAAAATTGAACAAGAGCAAGAGTAAAAAGAAATAGTAGAATAAAAAAAGAAATTTAACAAATGCAAGAAAGATCAAATTATGAAAATTCTGGAGTAAATATCAAACTTGGTGATGATGCATCAAAAGTTCTTTATGAAGCAGCTAAACTTACTTGGAAAAATAGAAAAGGAAATCTTGGGGAAGTTGTTGAAATCTTTTCTGATTTTTCAGGCCTTAGAGCAGTGAATGTTTGAGGGCTACCAGATGATACTTATATGAATTTAGGATTTGATGGGGTTGGCACTAAAATAGAAATAGCCGAAAGAATGGCTAAACATAAAACTGTTGCTCATGATTTATTTGCTATGGTTTGTGATGATGCAGTTGTGAGGGGTGGAAAGAGTACTAGGGATTTTATAAGGGTAAATTTTGAACGAACTTTCAAAAAAGAACCTGATTTTTTAGAAGTTTTTCAAAAAAATGGGGAGATAACTAAATTAAAAATCATTGATGCTAAGACCAGTCCTGGTGCTAAAAGACCTCCTCAAGAGAATGCATTTAAAGAATTCTGTAAGGGGAGTGGGGTAGATTGTAGTATAGAATATGCTATCCCTAAATCAGGACTTGGTCCAAGAGAACTTGCAGATGTAGGATGTTTGGCAGTTGGAGCGATAACACTACTTGCTACAAAAGTACCTCCAGCAGCAGTAAAAGCAGATGCTATCTGTTTATTGATGATATCTTGATGAAAAATGAATGAATACATTTGGTTTACAATTGGCGGTCTGATAACAGGTATTGGGTTAGGTATTATGATCGCAATGTTTTTGTATAGAAAAGGGATTGTTAAAAGATCCAGAATATTTAATATTAAATAATCATACTTTCTCTTTTTATTATATCTCTATTGTTTTTATGTTCTAAAGTATAATAAAATTTAGATTTATCTGGAAGATGGAAACCAAGTAGGATTTCATCCCATTTTTTTTTATTTATTTCAAAATATTTTTTTAAAGCACAAAAAACACTACAAAAGTAGAGAATTTTATATATCTTCTTTTTAGAATGAAAATATTGTATATTAGCTTGAGATTTACTAATTTCATTGATACCTTCACATACAGGACGTATCTTTCCAGCTATCTTTTTACAAAGATCACAATGAATCTTTTTCCATTTTTCCATATTAACATTGATCTTCTAATTCTAACTAAGAAAGAGCTCTTTTTACTCTTTCTTTCCTATCTAAATCAACATTTAATGAATTAATTTGTTTGTATAAATCATCTAACCCTTCTCTTAATACATTAATATGATTTTCAGCTTTTCTTATAGACTTTAGATGTATTTTTTCTTCAGATAGTGAATTTTTTCCTCTTAATACCCTATTGAATACATCTTCCATCTCAAACTCTTTATATTTAACATCCTCGTATTCAAACTCCTCTTGTAGAGCAGCTTCTAAAACGAAGATCATAGTTTCTGTATGTATCTCTTTTCCTTCTTTTAAATTTTCTAACATATTTTGTAATGCTATTCTTTGTACTTCATGCATCTTAGAAACCTCCTTTTTTTAGTAAGAAGTCTTTAAAGTATTTATAGACTTATATTTTTTAGTAGAATTCACTTAAAAGTAATAATGGATTATCTAAATTTCAATCTTTCCACCTTTAATATCTTTTAAATTTAATATTATTTGTTCTACCCCATTCCATACATTTATTTCTGGAGAATAAACTATATTAATCTTATCTATGTTCTTCATTATTTCATCAAAAAAACTAATCATCTCAAATCCAATACATTCTAAAACTTTTAGATTATTTCCTAATCTAAGTTTTATATGCCTCTCTTTTAGAATAAATGGATCATCTTCTAACTTTAGATTGAGAGAACATATCTTTGGTGAAGGATTCCCCACACCAAAAGGGCTTAATGAATCAATTTCTTTAACTAAATTTAAATTTATATCCTCAAAAGAAAGAAGAGCATCAACTTTTATCTTAGGAATTAGATCTGATGGTTTTAGTTTATCCTTTGCATAATCATTTATTTTATTCCTAAACTTACCTATTCTTTTAATACTAATTTTCATCCCTATTGCTTGTTTATGCCCACCATAGTTAATTAGCAAATCTTTGCAATAATCTAAAGATTTTAAGATGTGAAATTCTGAGATACTCCTTCCAGATCCAGAACCTATGCCTTTATCAAATGAGATAACAATTGATTCTTTTTATGTAAAACACAAGCCTTACATTTATATGAATAATTATTATGTTCAGGATTAATCTCTTTTTTAAATAATAACAACATTCTATTGATTACACTAAAAACTTCATTAAGATTTTCTTCATTAAACTCTTCCTTCCATATTTCTACATTAGAATCTCTATCTCTTAAAATTGCTAAAACTTTTTTATTAGAATGTTCAGGATAATTTTTATTTACAAATTCTTTTATTAAAATACAATAAGCCCATATCTGTCTTTTAACTCCTAGATAGGGTTTTGCTCTTGGTTTATCATCAATAACATATAAATTATTTGTATCAACCCCTAATTCATCTATCTTTCCTTTTAAAATAAAATCATCAAATTCTTCTTTTAGATACAATTCTTTAGTTATTGTATAAACTTTAGATTTTAGAAATTCTTCAGGTGTAGTTGGAACAGCAACTTCTTTAAATTTATCTTCTTTTTCTTGATGAATATTTTTTCCAACAATCATTGATTGTGTTATTGGAACTTTCTCTTTTAGTACATTTTCTAGATACCACTTCCACTCACAATATTCATGAGATCCAAGCCAGGAAGCATTAATTGGGGTTTTTTCTAACATTTTCATTTTTATTTGTTATTCTTTTTATTTTTTGAAATTTCATTTTATAACAACTAGAACATTTAATATATTTTCGTTTTAATCTCCATAATGTTTAGACTGAGGATAATTAATTGCTATTGAGTAATAACAAATAGTAAGTTTTATAAATAGTGGAATACTTATATTAATATGGTAATTGATAAAACGAGATTAAATCCAGATAGGGATAGACATTATCCAGAATTTGTATGTCCTATGACTGAACCACTTGTACAAACTAGGGCTGCACAACTTGGAGATTTAATTCTTATGGAAAGTAAAGACAAACCTCCTTATTTAACTAAATGGGCTAGTTATCGTGACCATACTAAAAAAGATGCTTTTTATTTAGAGAAACCAACAAGTTTTGGAGGTATTGGTAGTACAACTATCCCTCTATTTAATCCTTGTTCTTATGGTTTTAATAGACATCTTGAAGATTATACTAGATTTACAAAATTCTCAGTAGGAAAAGAACAAATAATTGAAAGATTAAGAGAGATGGAAGGAATGGAAATCTACATTGAATTTATTGAAAGAATAAAGACAAGTGAAGAAATAAATAAAGAATGGAAAGAAAAGGAAGCTTTATTTCCTCATCGTAGTACTGATTCTTCTTAAAATATTCTTCAACTTTCTAAAATTAATTAATTCTTAAACACTTTAATTAGAGGTTTGATTCCTAAAAGAATCCCTATAACTAAGAACCACATCCAATTTGTATTAATCACCCAATTTGCAAAACCTGACCAAACAGATACAAGAAACAAAGTAATTGTAAATATAGATGTTTCCCAAAGTGCAGAATCTAAGGTTGTAAAGCTTTTCACAGATATCATTTTCTACCTCCTTATTCAATAATAATAATAGAAATATCAATAAAATATATAATACTTACTGTTGATTTACTTAGAAAAATTAAAAACTCTTAAATCTGGACTTAACAAATTAATATGATCCTCTTCAGATCTCAACCCTCTATAAATCCTTTGCATAAATTCTCTTTTAGCTTTATCCCCAAATAAAGTCCAAAAATGTCTTGAATTACTTTTCTTAAGAACTCTCCAAAATAAAGAACTTATGTTAGGATTAGGATATTTAGTAAAGATTATACTATTACAAATATCTCCAGGGAAATCTACCCCTCTATTACATTTAGTTGAATACAAAACATCAATGTCTTTATTTTTAAACTGTTGAACTAATTCTCCTTTCTTAAATTTATCTTGTTCATCTTGTAATTCTTTTCTTGTTTTAAGATTAGGAATATTATATTTGTAACATTCTTCTTCGGTTGGCAGGTCTAAAAAAGCATTAACATGGATTAATATAGGTTTTTCAGCTATCTCAACAGATTTAGATAATGCTCTTAAATACTCTTCTCTTGAACCTTCTTGATTTAAATATCTATAATCAAATATTTTTTCCAACCCACTTCTAACATTAGTTATTCCCCCCCTATGATTTATTTCAGCCTCAACAACTTTAAACTCTCTAACCCCAAATATCTCTTTTAAAACAGAATCAGAATGAACTGTTCCACTCATCATCACAAATACTTTATTTTTATCTAAAAATTCTTTTAATTTTTTATCTAAGTTAACTGTTATTAAATTAGCAATTAAATTATTATAATCATCTTTGTAAAATGTTAGATAAGTTTCATCAAAAAAATCTTCAAACATCTTTCCAGTCTGATAAACATTAAGAATATAATTAGAGGTTTCATCCTCTGTCAGATCTACTAATTTAGGATTGTCTAATATCCATTTTAATAACTCTAAAATTTTTGTATCTTTAACTAATAATATTTCTTTAGTTTTTATAGAATTTAAAACATTATCATCTCTTAATATCTCAGCTACTAAATCATTAATCTCTATTGTTAATTCTTTCAACTCTAGATCATCAGTTGTTATATTAGTTAAATTTCTTGATAACCTATCTAGATTTATATTTTTTTCATTAGATAAATTATCTAAAAATTCATCACATTCATCTATAATCTCTACCTCAGTTGAAGGTTTTCTATCCATAACAGTTTCTAGTTCATATTTTTTACTATTAAAAATTATAACATCAGAATTAACATAACTAATAAATTGCCCATAATATCCACAACCTTCTTTTCTTTTGTAATAAGTAAAAGTTTTATCATTCAACCCTTTATAGTGTAACTCTTCAGAATCTTCCAAATCATACTTTCCTCCAAACCAATCCTTACATATAATTGGAGACCAATAAGGACAGGCAGGAGCTATTGATTTTCTTCTTACATCCTCTACATCCTCAAAATCTTTTAGTTTAACTGAAGGATTTTGGTTAATATAACCTCTAATCAAATCCATATTTTCTTTTTTAATCTCAATATCACAAGGTAAAAATTTATTATCTGCATTACAATCCCCCTCAAACACACAATTATGATTACCCCTTCCATCAATAATAGAAATATTTAATTTTTCTTTATTATTTTTTATGATATGAAGTTTATCAGTATAATCTTCTTCATATTGTTTTTGTAATGGTTTAACAGGAACAACAATAGAAGTTTTACCTAATTCTTTGGCTAAATTTAATGCAATTGCACTTTTGCCTGTTCCGCATACCCCTTTAATAAAGATTATTTTATTCCCTTCTTTAATTGCTTCTATAGTTTCTCGTACAACATCTAATTGGGATTTATTATTAGAAAATACAAAAGGCTCTAGAAATTTTTCTTTGTTATATAAACTCCACATCATTTTAGATTGCTAAGAAATTATACTCTTATTAAGTATTATTGTATTCTTTAAAATTTAATAAGTTTGATTCAATTTTCTACAAAAGTAGACTATGGAAGCTATCCCACCTATAATAAGAACAATAAAATAAATTAAAAATAAGAACATTATAGATTCTAATTCAAATATAAATGCTAATAATGGGATGTAGCTAAGAATAACAGCTATAGATACGGTTAGAATCAATGCTTTAGTATATTTTTTAATAAAATATGTAAAGTTTTCTTCATTAACCTCTGTTCCAAACATCCAACTAAAAAATTTCATATATTTTCCACGGAAAAAAAACAAAAGAGTATTCATTAAAGGAGCCATATAATAGAGTATTAATCCTATAAATAAAAACATTATTTGAAATAAAGGAAAGAAAAAAATTCTTGTACTATTTTCATAATCTCCGAATTCAAAACCATCAGAGGATGTAGGTATGGATTCTGGAGAAAATTGAAAAAGAATAAAAGCTATTACAACATTTATAACAAATAAGATTAGATATGTTTTTAATATTCCTTTAAAAAAACCTTCATCTTCCATTAAAATATCTATTTTCTTAATTTATTTAAATATTATTGTTATTTTAATTTTATCTTACAAACTTAATAGAACTTTTTTCCATGCTACAACCATTATAACCTAAAAGTTCATCTTCTTGTTTATTCATCACTTTAGTTAAAAAAGAATCAGATTTAAATGCTTTTTTTTCTGTTACTTCATCTATTTCATCCATAACTTTTTTTTCAATTTTATCCCATTCATCCATATATTCTTTCCTTGATTTTGTTAATTTTTTCTTATTTGTCATTTTCTTTTCTTATTAACTATTCTGATAAGACATTTCAGTATAATCTTTTATATCTAATTCTTCTTGTCTTTTGTCTTCTTTTGTTCTTCTTTCTTTTTTCATAGGCTTTTCACCTGTTAATGTTTTTACTTCCCTTGCAAACATTTTGAATGTATTAGTATCTTTGATATTATCTCCAAATCTATAAGCTTTACACATAATTTGATAATACCACTTAGTCTCTTCAGGTGAGGTATTGAATCTTTTCCAGAATTCTTTTTCATTACCAGTAAATTTATCATTAATCATGTCCCTTATATTGGCAAGCTTATCTGCGCAGCTGAGTAGTTTAGCATCTCTCTTCTCTTTTTTGATAAGTTCAATTGTATGCTCTTTCCTTCCTTTCCAACTTTTTCTTTTCTCCTTTTCAGACTCCACTTTATGTTTTTCAGGCTCTGAAGCAGCTTTAACTAGAATCATTACTTTTTTTCCGAATTCCTTTTCAATATCTTTAAATGAAGTCTCAGTGTCTTCAACAACATCATGTAGTAAACCAGCAGCTATCAATTCATCAGATACTTTAGAATGATTTCTTTCTTTAATCAAAATAGAAGCAACATCAACTGGGTGAACTATATATGGAATGGTTGTACCTTTTCTTTTATCTTTCTTATGTTTTTCATATGCATAGAACAATGCTTTTGGTATTATTTGGTTCATTTTTTTTAATTTCTCCTATAATTATAATATGTTATCTAGACTTATAAACCCTTTTAGTAAACTAACGAATAATTTATAAATCTAATTCACTTAATTGAATAATGCAACTATTAACTAAATCTAAATACTTAATGGGTATAAACTGTTATAATCATTTATGGACATTTATACATGAAAATCATAAAATAGAAGAACCTACAGTAGCAGATCAATTTGTTATGGATCAAGGTACTAAAATAGGAATATTAGCTAAAAAATTATATCCAGATGGAATTGACCTCCCATTTAAGGATTTTAAAGTAAACTTAGAAATATCTAAAGATTCTTTAAAAAAGAAAAAACCTTTATTTGAAGCTAGTTTTGTCTATGAATCATGTTTCTCAAGAGCAGATATCCTAGTTCCTAATGGAGATGGATGGCATAAATTTAAGTATGGTTTTGAAAGTTTAGGAGATTTAGTTTTACATCCTTCGAGAATTTATACTAAAGCAGTTGTTGATATGTTTGGAGGTTTTGGTGGAGAACCAAAAGCTAAGATACATGGAATTGCACATATAACTGGAGGTGGGATTCCAGGAAAATTGTCTAGGATTTTAAAACCAAATGGATTAGGTGCAGATATTTATAATCCTTTTAATCCTTTTGAACTAATGTTTTATTGTTAACAACATGGAAATGTTACAGATGAAGAAGCATATAGGACTTGGAATATGGGACAAGGCATGATTATCATAACTCCTGAACCAAAAGAAGTTATTGAGGTTGCAAGAACACATAATATTGAGTCTAAAGTTATTGGTAAAGTTACATCTAGAGGAGAGATTAGAATTGAGAGTAGGGGATTAAATTCAAGTAGAACTGGAGAATTAATATATTAAAGTAGGAAGGCATAAGCCATCTTCTGTTGAACTCTAACCATTAAAAATGGATCATTGAAAGTTCATTCTAACATTCAACTAAGCGTCTAAGACTTGCACCGGTTGGGACTCGTCGTTTCAACGTATCCTATCAAAATACTCAGTTGGTTATCTCAGTTCTATTACTAAAACTTTCACAACATCCTTGCTCTAATAGGCCGTGTCGTTTCTTAGCGGTTGCCTCCCATTTCTGGGACTTCTTTGCAGAAGCAACCTATAATTGGTGGACGGACTTTCCTCAAGATAATCTCGAAAGTTAGACACCTTCCTACATATAAATTTTATTTTATCGATTTATAAGCTTTACTCGTCAGGTCTTTGATCTAGAACTATTTCAATTTCAATTTGTTCATCATCTCTTAATATAGTAACTAAAGCTTTTTCTCCTGGAGAAATCCAAGCTATCTCATTTCTTAAATGATTAGTATTTTCAATTGTAATGTTGTTTAATACAATAATTTTGTCTCCTATCTTTAATCCAGCTTTATCTGCAGCACTTTCATTTTGAATATTAACGATTTCAGATCCTTTTTCTATTCTACCCTCTCTTGTGTTATTATTTACATTTACAATATCTATAACATCAACCCCAAAATAACCTCTTTCAACTATTCCATCTTCTAATAATTGATCATAAACTTTTTCTACTAAATTAATTGGAATTGCAAATCCTGATTCTCCTGCATTTATATCTGAAACAATAAATGTGTTCAATCCTATAACTTTTCCTTCTTTATTTAGTAAAGGTCCTCCTGAATTTCCTGGGTTGATAGAAGCATCTGTTTGTATAAAATCTCGGTATAATGTTGGACCCCTATTTCTATGCTTTCCAGAAACAATTCCTGTAGTAACTGTATGTGCTAATCCAAAAGGATGTCCTATTGTAATAACTTGTTGTCCAACCTCTACTCTATTAGAATTTCCAAATTTCAAAGTTGGAAGATTATCTTCATCTATTTTTAATAAAGCAATATCTGTTTTGTCATCCATTCCTACTACTTTTGCTTGATAGATTCTATTATCTTCTAATAGTATAGTTATATTTTCTTCTCCAGAAACAACATGTTCATTCGTTAATATATACCCATTATCTTCTACAATCACTCCCGATCCTGATTTGCCTGAAGAGAATATAGAAACAACAGCTGGAGTTGATTTTTTTATAACTTCTTCTAATTTAAAATCATTATTTGGATTTAAAAAATCTAAAAATATATATTCTGAGAATAAAAAAGCATTTAATAATATAGATAATACTAATAAGATTAACAATCCAAAAAGTAGATTTTCTTTAGTTTTTCTTCTTATTCTCATGCGGCTATTACAAGAATTAGTCTTATAAAACTTATGTTTAACCTTAATAAACTAAATCTTTTTATATTCATTATCAATCTTAATATAATGCCTCCAAAATTTAAATCAGATGGTGAAAAGAAGATTGCTGAATTTTTAAAGAAAAGAAAAATTATTTTTACTTATGAAAAACCTATTTTAATCAAAGATCAATTAGATGATAAGATGCAAATATGGCACCCTGATTTTTATTTAGATGATTTTAATATTGTTATAGAATATTTTGGGATGGTAGATAAAGATCAATATCAAAGATCAATGAAAAGAAAACAAGCTATCTATCATAACCAAAGAATAGATTTTATATCTGTTTATCCAGATATGTTAAAAGAAAAAGATTTTGAGAAAGTTTTATGGGATAAAATTAGAAATATATTAATTGCTAAATTAAAAAGATTAAAATCTCATAGAGATGTTTATTTTAAAACACAAGATAAAAAAGTTAATAATAAAAAAATTGATGATAAAAGACCAAAAAGAAAACCTATAGGAGATGATTGGGGTTTAGAATAATGGGATGTGAACATCTAAAAAATTTACATAAGTTTTTAGAAAATAATGATATAGAATTTAATTCTCCAGAAATGATAAAAATAACATGTAAAAAATGTAAATTAAATGAAGAATGTACTTTTATTCCTCTAGAAAGATTTGATGAACTGAAAAAATAAATTTTGATAGCCAATTAATTTATTTGTTTATAATCTTTTATCATATGTCATTACTTATAAGAAGTTACAAATAGAAAGATTTATAAAGGCAAAATTGATTTTTATGTTATGAATGAAGTTATTGTTTTGGAAGCTGAAAAATTATTAAAGAGAATAGAGAAATTAGGTAGATTTGAGAGTAAATATACAGTTTTTCCTTATAAAGAAGCTGCTAATATAGTCGGTGGATTAAATTCATTAGTAGAAAGTTTACCAGATGTAAGAAATGTGAATTCTAGAGGGGAATTAGTTGATTCTGAATTAAAAAGAAGATTAGTTGCTGAAGCTAGTAGGATTGAACAAAGGTTAAGTGGTAGGCATTATGATTTTGATACTGTGATTGATATTCATGGAATTCCTAGAAAAGATATAGAAGAATTAAGACCTTGGTTAGAGTTGAATAGAGATGATGCTTTTGAATCTATTGAGAGATTATTTAAAACTAATGATGTTGAAAGTTATGAATTGCAACTTCCTTTGGACGTTCCTAGTATAAGAAGAAGGGCTCAAGAAAATGCAGAAGATGATATTCAAAGATATCACACTACATTGGGTAAAATGTTGAAACAATTGACAGAAGTGGGAGATTTTTTAAGGGATATACATGCTGTTCCTACAGAACAAGATAGATCTTATTTTAGTCCTCTGACAAATACTTTAGCATTAGGAATACCAAATATTTATTATCTTAATGAAGATGGTAGTCTTGGTATAAGGGAGAGAGAATTAATTAGATTGTATGGTCATGAGGGAATGGGTCATGGTTTGAATCATATGTTGTCTAAATCAGATGGACTTCCTTATTTCCTTAGAAAAAGTTCAGCAGTAAATGAATCAACTTTAGAATCTGTTGCTCAATTTTATGAGAGAGTTATTTTTGGTGATGTTAAGGATTCTCCTGAAACTCAAAGAAAATTGGATATAGGACATAAATTTGATGGGATATACCAAGATGCTCAAGATGGTAATAGATTATCTGATTACGAAGCTAGATTGGGTCAATATGCTATTTCTCTTTTAGGTAATAAAGATTTAGATTATGACACTAGAGTTAGACTATTATCTGAAGTTACATTAGATCCTAATTTTCCTTTAGGTTTTGTTGAATATCATAAGGATAGTTTTGATACCCAGGGTAATCCAAAATACAGTTTAGTTAGTGAATTAAGATATTGTGCTCAACCAGTTAAAAGAGCTTTGGAAGAATTTGAAAAGCGTGGTGTTTCTTATGAAGGAGAGGGAAGAAGTCTTATAGATAAAGCTTTCCTTAAAGGTTTTTGGACTCCTGATGGTTTTATTGATAATGCAAGATTAACAGCCGAAGGGAAATAGAATTCTTTTAAAAGAAAGATTTGATGAGTTGAAAAAATAAAGTTTTATAAACCGTTATTTTCTGAAAGTTTTCATGATAGAAAAATTAGAAATCATGCTACCAATGCAATTTAGTAATAACTTAAATGGTGCAGGAATAGTTGAAGGAAAGATAAAAGAAGTTGAGAGATATGAATTACTTCTTTTGAAATCAAGAAGAGTTGATGCTGGTCTTAGGTTAGGAGTTATAACTAATGTTAAAAAAGTTAGAGGAAATGAATATGTAATCTTAACACCTTGTTATATGCTTGGGGAGTATGACAGCTTAGGTGGAATCAAAGTGCCAAAAATTAGTAATCCTCCCTCTAAAAAAGATGGTCTTGCCCTAAAAATGTTTAAAGAAATTGTAATAGGAAAAAGAGAGATAGTTAATAAATTAAGATCTTGGGGTAATGGATATGAATTCCATGCAGATTGGATAGATAGATTAAGAAAACCTTATTTAAGAGAATAAATTTTATTGATTTTTAGGAATATGATTCTTAAGAGAGATCTAATTGATTAATATAATATAAAGAATTTTAAAAAAAATAAAACATACATAGATATGGCAATTTAAGCTATTAGTACTCGCAGGCTGAACTTCTCGTTGCCTTGAAGCTTACACCCCGAGCCTATCAAACTCCTGTTATGAAGAGTGCTTTAAATCTATTTTCACGGAGGGTTTCGAGCTTAGATGCTTTCAGCTCTTATCCCATAGCGCGTGGCTGCCCTGCCTGCCTTATCAGACAACAGGTAAACTAGAGGCGCCGAACCCTTGTTCCTCTCGTACTAAAGGGTCCTTCCATTCAGATCTTGGACATACCTAGTAGATATTATACATACTGTCTCACAACGTACTTAACCCAGCTCACGATCCCTTTTAATAAGTGAACACCTTCACCCTTGGGCGCCCACAGTGGACATGAAAGAGTATTATTGTTTCAACGTAGTTTACAAAAGTAAAAACTAATTGAGTAACCCTTCCTGTGTACAATTCTGCACACCCAGGATAGGAAGAGCCGACATCGAAGTAGCAAGCAGCGCCGTCGATCTGAGCTCTTAGGCGCTACGACTCAATTATCCCCGGGATAGCTTTTCTATAATATCTGACCCCCATTAAAGAGGTACAGACGTTCACTAGACCCAACTTTCGTTCCTGCGTTTCCTACTGTTAAAAACACAGTCAGGCAAGCTTTTGCTCTTACACTCTACTCCAGATTTCTAAACTGGATGAGCTTACCTCTGGGTCCTGCTGATATCCTTTCAGCAGGGTGCCGCCCCAGCCAAACTGTCCGCATGCTGATGTCCCATGAGGTGAGCAATATAAAACTTAAAGGGTAGTATCTCACTTTTGTCTAGACTTGATCTGACGACCAAGCCATAGCAACTCCTACCTATACTGCACAATAAGTTCCACATCGCAACAACATACTACAGTAAAGTTCCACGGGGTCTTTACTTCCCACTAGGCATCTCTGGCTTTTGCACCAGAATAGTGTGTTCAGGAGACTCTAACTAGGGACAGTGGAGATCTCGTTACGCCATTCATGCAGGCCGTCATTCAAACGGCAAGGCATTTCGCTACCTT